>Ga0209272_10000126_pt1 | contig 91308 bp, 77 predicted proteins | sample tdDd002_FD_187125 | JGI IMG/M metagenome (GOLD analysis project Ga0209272, IMG submission 187125) | Marine sediment microbial communities from the Atlantic coast under amendment with organic carbon and nitrate - tdDd00.2 (SPAdes)... | ecosystem: Environmental > Aquatic > Marine > Coastal >...
AGATTACCATCAATAAAAAAGAGCTTAAAGAGTACTTTACTACCGGGACTCTTCAGTACATCGTTACTCAGCCATTAAACCTTCTTGAGGTTGCTGATAAGTATGATATCAAGGTTAACCTTGATGGAGGAGGAGTTACAGGTCAAGCAGAAGCACTTCGTTTGGCTATCTCTAGAGCTTTAGTTAAAATCGACGCTGAAGATAAATCGGCTTTGAGAACAGCTGGATTCATGACACGTGACCCTCGTGAGGTTGAGCGTAAGAAACCAGGTCAACCAAAAGCTCGTAAGAAATTTCAATTTAGCAAGCGTTAATATTTTTGTGGCAGGTTTAGTATCAAAATTGTTAAGACTTCTATCAGTTTTAAACTATAGAACTACCTAGCAATTGCCATTAAGATGAATGTAAACAATTTTAAAAAAAACAAAATGTCTAATACTACATTTGAAGAATTATTAGAAGCAGGTTGTCACTTTGGTCACTTGACCAGAAAATGGAATCCAAAAATGGCTCCTTATATTTTTATGGAGCGTAACGGTATTCACATTATCGACTTGCACAAAACCGCCGTGAAAGTAGACGATGCTGCTGCAGCATTGAAACAAATTGCAAAATCGGGTAGAAAAATCTTATTCGTTGCAACTAAGAAACAAGCTAAAGGTATTGTATCTGAAAAAGTGAGCAACGTAAACATGCCATTTGTGACTGAGCGTTGGCCAGGTGGTATGTTGACCAACTTCCCTACTATCAGAAAGGCAGTGAAAAAGATGTCAACTATTGACAAAATGGAAGCTGATGGTACATTGAACCACCTTTCTAAAAGAGAAAGACTACAAGTATCTCGTCAGAGAGCTAAGTTAGAGAAAAACTTAGGTAGCATTGCTGATCTGACCAGATTGCCAGCAGCTTTGTTTGTAGTTGACGTAATGAAAGAATATATCGCTGTTAAAGAAGCTAACCGTTTGGGAATTCCTGTATTTGCTATGGTAGATACTAATTCAAGCCCAGAAGGTGTGGAATTTGTTATTCCAGCTAATGACGATGCTTCTAACTCTGTATCTATCATTCTTGATAAAGTAACTGGAGCAATTCAGGAAGGTTTATCAGAAAGAAAGAACGAGAAAGAAAAAGAGGCAGCTGATAAGAAGTCAGCTAAGGCTAAAAAAGCTCCTAAAACTGAGGCCCCTAAGGCTGAAGCAGCTCCAGCAGCACCAGCTACTGAAGAAGTAAAAAAAGATAAGGAGTAATAATTAACTTTTAAATTTCTATTGAGATGTCTATAAAAGCAGCAGATGTAGCCAAATTGCGTAAAGCAATGGGCGCAGGAATGATGGATTGTAAAAATGCTCTTGTTGAGGCCGAAGGTGACTTTGACAAAGCTGTTGAGATAATTCGTAAAAAAGGAATGGCTATTGCTAACAAACGTGCTGACAGAGAAGCTACTGAAGGTGTTGTTTTAGCAAAAGTTTCTGAAAACGGAAAACTAGGTGCAATGATTAGCCTGAACTGTGAAACTGACTTCGTTGCTAAGAACGATAGTTTTGTTGAATTTGCAGGTAAAATCCTTGATATCGCTGTCGCAAACAATCCAGCTGATCTTGAAGCTTTGAAAGCAATGGATCTAGAAGGAAGAAAAATTGAAGAGCACGTTACTGAACAAACTGGTGTAATCGGTGAGAAAATCGATTTAAGTTACTTCGGTAAAATTGAAGCAGAAGCTGCAGTTGCTTATATCCATGCTGGTAACAAATTGGCTACGCTAATTGGTTTCAATAAGGATGTTGATGCACAAATGGGTCGTGATGTTGCTATGCAAGCAGCAGCTATGGCGCCAATTGCTGTCGATAAAGATGGTGTTGCAGAAGATGTTATTGCAAAAGAATTGGAAATTGGTAAAGAAAAAGCTCGCCTTGAAGGTAAGCCTGAAGCTATGCTTGACAAAATTGCTCAAGGTCGTTTAGGTAAATTCTTCAAAGAGACTACTTTATTGAACCAAGATTTTGTAAAAGATAACAAAATGAGCGTTAAGCAATACTTAGCAAGTGCAGATAAGGAATTAACTGCAACTGCAATGATGCGTTTCACTTTGAATGCTTAATACAATTATTATTACATATAAAAAGAGTTCCTTTTAGGGACTCTTTTTTTTTGACTTTTATTTTCAGTTTTGTCTCTATACATAGGGATTAAGCTTTAAATTCTTATCTTGAGAACTGCTTTAAAACTGAATTGTACCCGATTTTTATCGGATCAAATCCCTTATATCTAATAAAATATTTTAATTAAAATGTTACAATACAAACGAGTCTTACTAAAACTTAGCGGCGAATCGCTAATGGGAGAGCAACAATATGGTATCGATTCTCAAAGATTGAACGATTATGCAGAACAGATTAAAGAAATTGTAGACCAAGGTGTTCAAGTTGGTATTGTTATTGGTGGTGGGAATATTTTCCGTGGACTAAGTGGAGCCTCAAAAGGTTTTGATCGTGTTAAAGGCGATTCTATGGGTATGCTTGCAACGGTTATCAACAGTTTAGCTCTAAATTCTGCTCTTGAAGCTATTGACTGTAAGTCGAGGGTTCTTACTGCGATTCGAATGGAGCCAATAGGAGAGTTCTACTCGAAGCAAAAGGCTGTTGACTATCTTACTGAAGGATATGTGACAATCTTCTCTGCAGGGACAGGAAATCCATATTTTACAACGGATACTGGTTCATCTTTACGTGGAATTGAAATTGAAGCCGATGTGATGTTGAAAGGAACACGTGTAGATGGTGTTTATACTGCAGACCCTGAAAAAGATCCTACTGCAACAAAATATGATAAAATTAGTTTTGATGAAATCTATCACAAAGATCTGCGTGTGATGGACTTAACTGCGACAACGATGTGTAAAGAGAACGATCTTCCTATTGTTGTTTTCGATATGGACACTAAAGGTAATCTTTTGAAAGTTATTAATGGTGAAAATATTGGAACCTTGGTTCATGTATAGGTCCAATCCCTTATATTATTATGAAATAAGCTGATATAGATTTTTTTATTATTTTTGTGTGAGGCCTTCTTGGCTGACATAAGAAATGTAATCTATATAAAACTAAAATACTTAAACTCTTTCTCCTATGAATGAAGAAGTTCAAATGTATCTAGAGGATGCAAAGGAAAAGATGGATGCAGCAATTGTGCATCTTGAAACAGAATTAGTAAAAGTTCGTGCAGGAAAAGCGAACGTAAATATGATCGCAGGAGTGTCTGTTGATTATTATGGAAGTATGGTTCCTTTGACTCAAGTAGCCAATGTAAGTGTTCCAGATCCTAGAACACTAGCTGTTCAACCTTGGGAGAGAGCTATGATTGTGCCTATCGAAAAAGCAATTATGAACTCTAACTTAGGTCTAAATCCTGATAATAATGGTGAAATCATTCGTATCAATATTCCTGCTTTAACTGAAGAGCGTCGTACAGATTTGGCTAAGCAAGCTAAGGCCGAGTGTGAGAATGCTAAGGTTAGTGTTAGAAATGCTCGTCGTGATACAATCGTTGAGCTAAAGAAATTAATTAAAGAGGGTTTATCTGAGGATGCTGAGAAGGATGCTGAAGGAGAGGTTCAGAAACTGACGGATGCCTTTTCTAAAAAGATAGAAGAATTATTCCAGGAAAAAGAAAAAGATATCATGACTATCTAATGGATAGTAATATCATATATTAAAGGCTACTTCGAATTAATTCAAAGTAGCCTTTTTTTATATGTGAAATTTAGCGAATGAAAAACCTCACAGAATTAAATTTTTCTGTGAGGTTTTTTAATAAAAGACTATGGTAGTCTAAATTTAACTTTCATTTGAATCGTTTTTCCTAACATCCTTTGATCTGAAATAGGAGGAAGTTTTTTTAATAATCTGGCAAGCTCTTTTTCAAGAATTATATTTTGTTCACTGATTACTTGTTTAGCACCCTCTTTTTTATGAGCTGTGACCACTACTTCGTCTATAATAAACACATTTTTGGCTGTGGCTTGTCCCATAGTAATAGAGCTAGCTTTGCCTTTTTTATTTACCAAAAAATGAGCTATTACATCACTTTGTATTCCTTTTTCTTGAGCTTCTAAAGGATACTTAATACTCCTGGCAATAAACTTTTGGAAATCTAAATCATTAGCAATTGTTTTTTTAGCCTTATCCTTAGTTTTGTTTTCATTTGATAAATCAGGATGGGTAAATGCCATTAGTATTAAAGCTAAAACTGGCACAACGATTAAACCTTTTAACCAACCTGTAATATTCTTAGTTTTCGACATATTCATCATAGTAATTCTTTTTTTAGTAAGACTTTTATTAAAGTTATTAACTAACTGACTTTGTACTTGGTTAGATAATAAATTGACTAATAAATATTGATAATCCTTTGGTTTCTCAATTTGCTTTATCACCGCGTTGTCAACACTAAATTCATGATTTTGGGCAATTAGTTTTCGCGCCCACCAAGCAAAAGGATTCCACCATTGGAAAATTAATAAGCATTCTGCCAAAGCGAGATCAATTGAATGCAATTCGACACAATGTTTTCTTTCATGTTCTAATATTAGATTTTTGTCAGCTCTTTTTTCCATCTCTTTGGGTATGTAAATAGTACGGAAAAAAGAGAACGGACTTGCTTCAATACCTGAAAAGACGGCTAATCTAAGACCTTTATATGTCTTATAATTTGATTGTCTTTTTAATTGGATGATTGAGCGGTAGCCATATATTAGCCTTATCAATAATATAAAACTGATGAAGCTATATAAACTTAAGCCGAATATTTCCCACGAAAAAGAACTTTCAGAAGATAGACTTATGGGTGTTTGTCCCATGGAAAAAGCCAATATAGAAGTGCCTAGTTGTACAGTATTTTCTCCAGTTTCAAACAATAATTCTTTAATCCAAACAGGCATGGCTAACAAAGGTACTATCCATGGTAAAATAAGGCTACTAAGCAGCCACAACCTATTAAGTTTAAAAAATACGTCTTTCGATAATACTAATACATACACTAGTATAGAGATTGCTATGATACTACCTCCTTTTATCTGAAATTCTAGAAATTGTTCTACCATAATTTACTTCTTATCATTTTTCTTTTCGATCAAATCAATAAGTTCCTTAAGGTCATCAACATTTAATTTCTCTTCATTTAAGAAAAAAGAAACCACATTTTTATATGAAGAACCAAAATAGTCATAAACAACATTTTTTATGAATCGTTTTCGGTACACTTCTTTTGTGATCACAGGATAATATTCATGAGTGTTTCCATAAGAATTATGAGCCACATATCCTTTATCTTCGAGTCCTCTAATAATTGTACTAAAAGTATTGTAATGAGGTTTAGGTTCAGGATGCTGTGTTAATAGATCTTTTACAAATCCTTTTTCTGCCTCCCACAATATCTTCATTACATCTTCTTCTCGTTTAGTCAATCGTTTTGTTATCATTACTTTGCCTTTTTATATACCATGAATAATGTTGACAAAACAAATATAACTAATTATTTCGTCGATGCAACTAAAAAGATAGTTGAGTAACGAAAAAAACAGTTTTAAAGAAATCATTTGTGAATGATCTCATGCTTTAACAGATGAGTTTTTTACTTATTTTGGCTATTCAATCTAAAGGGAAATTGGAAAAATTTAAGAGTCGTAATGCTTGTTATTGCACAACGCTAGAACCCAATAAATTTTTTTAAAGAATGTTTATCTGAAGATACAGAATTTCCAGATTTTATTTGTCTCAGGTTTGTCTTAAATGATTATGAATTAATCAGATTTTTACAAAATGTTTAAAATCAGTTCTGGATTTATAAACGTGAAGAATTTTTATTGTAATTTTGATCGGGATTGAGAATCCTAATGCAACTTCTCAATAAATGCCCGATAAGCTTCGGGTTTGTTATTTCAATCTATACAACAAATACTTATGTACGGAAAATTCAAAGATTATTTGGCTGGTGAGATCGAATCTATTAAAGACTCGGGCTTGTACAAAAACGAGAGAATCATTACTTCTCCACAGGGTGCTGAAATTAAAGTATCAACTGGTGACGAAGTATTAAATTTTTGTGCCAACAACTACTTAGGATTATCATCTCATCCGAGAGTGATCGAAGGAGCTAAGAAAGCTTTAGATACTCATGGTTATGGTATGTCTTCAGTTCGTTTTATTTGTGGAACAACTGATATCCACAAAGAATTGGAATCTAAAATTGCCAAATTTTTTGGTACTGAAGATACGATTCTTTATGCTGCTGCATTTGATGCAAATGGCGGGGTTTTCGAACCACTTTTCTCTAAAGAGGATGCGATTATTTCTGACGAATTGAACCACGCTTCAATTATTGATGGTGTACGTTTGTGCAAGTCGGCTCGTTACCGTTATAAGCATGCTGACATGGCTGACTTGGAAGCTCAATTGAAAGTTGCTCAAGCTCAACGTTACAGAATTATCGTTACAGATGGTGTTTTCTCTATGGACGGTGACATTGCTAAGCTAAATGAAATTTGCGATTTAGCTGATAAATATAATGCTTTGGTAATGGTTGATGACTCTCATTCTTCAGGATTTATTGGAGAAACTGGTCGTGGAACTCACGAGTATCATAACTGCATGGATCGTGTCGATATTATCACAAGTACTTTAGGAAAAGCACTTGGTGGTGGATTAGGTGGATTCACAACAGGTAAAAAAGAAATCATTGACATGTTACGTCAGCGTTCTCGTCCATATTTGTTCTCAAATTCATTATCTCCAGCTATTGTTGGCGCATCTATCGCCGTTTTCGATATGCTAAGCGAGTCAACAGAGTTGCGTGATAAGGTGATCTGGAATGCTAAATATTTCAGTACACAATTACGTGAAGCTGGTTTCGATGTGAAGCCTTCTGATTCTGCAATTAATGCATTGATGCTTTACGATGCAGTTTTATCTCAGCAGTTTGCTGCAAAATTGCTTGAAGAAGGTATTTATGTAATTGGTTTCTTCTTCCCAGTTGTTCCAAAAGAGCAAGCTCGTATTAGAATTCAATTATCAGCTGCTCATACTAAGGAGCATCTTGATAAAGCTTTAGCTGCTTTTATTAAAGTAGGTAAAGAATTAAAAGTGATTAAATAATTCCTTATTATAAAACCTGACAGGCCTATTTTAACCTGTCAGGTTATTTTTTTGTTTTACTGACTGAACCTAATAGATTTTATTTGTAAAAGACATGAGAACATTTCTGTTTGTATTTCTTGGATTACTTTTTACGTCTTCACTATCTGCTCAATATTTTAAAAAAGAAGATCGCTTAATTGTGGGTTTAAATGCAGGGATTGTAAAGCCAATTGGCGATTTTGCTAATGAAAGTGACCTGGGAACCGACTTGAGTCTAAATGCTAAGTTGCTCTTGAATCCTAAAATAGCAATAGGTCTTTCATTGGCTTATATCGATTTTGCTCAGGAAGAGGAGTTTTGGAATGGTGACGTCAGACGGGATAATGATGTCAATTATCAAGTGATACCACTTGTTTTTACGGCAACCTATTTTATTCAAGCATACGATTTAGATTTTCGTCCTTATGCTTCTCTTGGGTTCGGCTATTTCCTTTATAGAAATCATGTTGAGTCTACTCCTACAAACACATATAAACCACAAAAAGAAGAATATACCGTATTGGCTAATAAAATTGGCTTAGTTCCTAATGTTGGTTTCATGTATAACTTGAGTAAAGAGTTGGCTGTCGATGTTAATTTGAAACTAACTTATGTCCCAAATTTTGAAGATAAGCTTGAAAAAAAGAAGATAAAACCAAGACCAGCACCAGATACTGAGTTGTCAGATCTTGAAAAGTACAGATACCTTGGCTTCGATAAAATATCGTCGATTTCTTTAACGGCAGGCCTGTATTATCGCTTCTAATATTTAATTAGTAATGAACGATTAGCAATTGTCAATTGAAAATTACTAATCACTAATTGATAATCAAAGCAGTCCTTCATCCGCAAAACTGTAATAGCCTTGGTCAGCGATTATAAGATGATCAAGAACCTCAATGCTCATCAATTTACCTGCCTCTCTTGTTTTAGAAGTTAAATTTTTATCCGATTCAGAAGGTGTTAGGTTTCCTGACGGATGATTATGACAAAGAATGATATTGGTTGACTCAAGAAGAATGGCTTCTTTGAAAACCAGTCGCATATCGAATACAGTTCCTGTGATCCCTCCTGATGAAACATTCTTTATCTCAAGTATTTTGTTACCACGATTAAGGTAAACGACCCAGAATTCCTCATGGTTTAAATTCTCGACATAGGCTTGTAGTCTTTCGTAGGCATCCATACTACTTGTGATTTTTAACTTTTGTTTTGATGGGAATGATTTTTGCCTACTACCTAACTCTAGGGCTGCGATGATACTAATGGCTTTTGCCGATCCAATTCCAGGTGTTTTCATTAAATCGCGAATTGATTTTTTAGCCAATTCATTTAAGTCATTCTGATTGTCTGCTAGAAGCATTTTAGCGACTTCTACCGCGGATTGATTCCGATTACCACTCCCAATAATAATGGCAAGTAATTCGGCACTAGATAAGCTTTTAGAACCTTTATACATCATCTTCTCACGAGGACGATCTTCTAAAGCCCAATTTTTTATACTGAAATTTGTGTATTCATTCATTGTGAAAAATTATAAACTATGTCAGGATTTGTGTATTAAATTTAATCTTTTAATGCGAAAACACACTATTAAGTAACATATTATAATTTTCAGTTAAGTTTAAAAAGCGTTAAATATATAGAATCAATACGATGCTCGGGTTAAAATTATTATCTTGCAAAAGATACACACACTAGCGACTTTGTTTGACAGTTTGAATTGTATTCAAAAAAGAAACATATGCTGAGACTTTTACTCGTAAAAAAACATATCTTAATTTTATTTGTTCTGCTTTTCACATCCGTAGGGTATGCTAAAGCAGATTACGACGTTAGCGTGTTTTTTTCTGCTCATCCTTATCAAGAACAATTGGATAATACACCAAAGAAAGCTCCTGGTTTTTACCCAAACCCCGTAAGAGATATGGTACATCTCACAAATCAAGAGGATGTGCTTCGAGTTCGAATAATTAGTCTTACGGGCAAGACTTTTATTGATGTGAAAACAAAGCAAAAGAGTATCAACTTGTCAAAACTTTCTAAGGGGATGTATTTGATTAATTTTGATATGAAGGATGGAAAACGAGTAGCTCGTAAATTAGTGAAGAAGTAAATTGGCTAAATAGTCTGGAAATACTCAAAACGATATAAATAGAAAAGAGCCTTTGATTTCTCAAAGGCTCTTTTTATATCTTAGATAAGATCTTATTAAGCTTTACCAGCTCTTTTACGATCAGTTTCTTTAAGCATAACTTTTCTTAAACGTATGTTGTTAGGTGTTACCTCAACATACTCGTCTCCCTGAATATATTCCAAAGCTTCTTCAAGAGAGTGAATGATAGGAGGAGCAAGTCTTACCTTATCATCAGTACCTGAAGTACGCATATTGGTTAATTTCTTAGTCTTAGTAACATTTAATACCAAGTCACCAGCACGGTTATTTTCACCAATAACTTGTCCTTCGTAAATTTCAGTTGTTGGTGCCACAAAGAAAGTACCTCTATCCTGAAGTTTATTTAGAGCGTAAGCAAAAGTAAGACCTGTTTCCATAGCAATTAATGAACCATTAATACGTCCAGGAATATCACCTTTATGTGGCATGTATTCGTGGAAACGGTGCGACATTACAGCTTCACCAGCAGTGGCTGTCAAAATTTGGTTTCTTAAACCAATAATACCACGTGATGGAATTTGGAATTCAAGGTGAATACGGTCATTTTTACGTTCCATAGTCAACATTTCACCCTTACGCTGAGTTACCAGCTCAATGGCTTTTCCTGATACATCCTCCGGAAGGTCGATGAATAGAAGTTCGATTGGCTCGCATTTTTCACCACCAATATTTTTGATGATAACTTGTGGCTGACCTACCTGTAACTCATAGCCCTCACGACGCATGGTTTCAATCAAAACAGATAAGTGAAGCACACCACGTCCAAATACATTATATGAATCAGCTGAATCAGTAGCCTCAACTCTAAGAGCAAGGTTCTTTTCCAACTCTTTATTTAATCGATCAATTAAGTGACGCGAAGTGACATATTTACCATCTTGTCCGTAAAAAGGAGAATTATTAATGGTAAATAGCATACTCATAGTTGGCTCATCAATTGCAATTGGATCCAAAGCCTCTGGCTCCTCAAGGTCACAAATTGAATCTCCAATATCGAAACTTTCGATACCTACTAAAGCACAAAGCTCGCCAGAAGACACTGATTGTACTCTTTCTTTACCCAAACCAGTAAAGACGTGTAGTTCTTTAATTCTCTGTTTTTTGATGCTGCCATCTGGCTTAACCAAATTCACATCCATATTTTCGCGAAGTTCACCACGGTGCACACGACCTACAGCAATACGACCAACATAAGCTGAAAAGTCAAGAGATGTAATCAACATTTGCGGTGTTCCTTCCAACATTTTTGGCTCAGGAATAAAATCGATAACCGCATCAAGAATGGCAGTAATATCTTTTGTTGGCTTTTGCCAGTCAGTTGACATCCAACCTTCTTTCGCCGAACCATAAATAGTAGGGAAGTCAAGTTGCTCTTCAGTAGCTTCAAGATTAAACATCAAGTCGAATACTTGTTCTTGAACCTCTTCTGGACGACAGTTAGGTTTGTCAACCTTATTGACAACTACAACTGGCTTAAGACCTAAGTTTAATGCTTTTTGTAATACGAAACGAGTTTGAGGCATTGTTCCTTCAAAAGCATCTACTAAAAGTAGTACTCCATCGGCCATGTTCAAAACACGCTCTACCTCACCACCAAAGTCGGAGTGACCTGGTGTGTCAATAATATTAATTTTAACACCCTTATATTCTAAAGAAACGTTTTTCGATAGAATAGTGATACCACGTTCACGCTCCAAATCGTTGTTGTCAAGAATTAGCTCACCCGGAGTTTCATTCTTTCTGAAAATGTCGCTGTGCATTATCATTTTATCAACCAATGTTGTCTTCCCATGGTCTACGTGGGCGATAATGGCAATGTTTCTTAGTTTTCTCATGTTCTTATTAGCTTAACTAAGGAGATAATCACAAATTTCAGATCTTAATCACAACTTATCTCCATGATGATGTTTAATACCAATTGCGTAAACTTACTTAACCAGATGTTTTCAGGATAAATAGGCAATCAATATTGGTCAATTGAAGCAATCAATAACCATAGTAAAATCATTGTTTTATAATTGGTTGCGTTGCTTTAAATGCGGCTGCAAAAGTACAGTTTATTTTTTTTAATATACCAATTCTGTCAAATTAAATTTTAAGGAAACGTTTTCTGTATGATATCTTAAGGTTGAATTAACGTGTAGACTGGATAAATTCTGTTGTTTTGCAATGTGGAAGTTCTAAAATTGTTGGACAAAATTGAAATTATAGAATTAAGAATTGACGAACATGATTCTTTGAAGGATGAAGATTGATTAAACTAAGGATTGATATTTAGAACTTTTAAAAAAAAGGACTAATATCCTATTTTTAATAGCCTCCGAGCAATTGATGAACTTGGGTAGTTGTAGGTCTAAGTTCTTTGATTCAAAATGATAGGTTTAGGTTTGCTAAAAAAGACTATATTCAGGAACCCAAAAAAAATGGTTAATGAGTTATCTAATTTTCATTCCAAATTTAATAAATCAGAGAAAAAAGTATTTATTCATTGTCTGAATCACAATTTTTTCGATGAACATCTGAAAAAAAATGATGAATGATGGAAAATAGAATTTTTAAATTTTGTTAATTCCTTTTTAACTAACCATTTTTGTGAACGAATTCGAGCTCCAAAAAAGCAAGAGTTCTCCAACCATTTTGTGATCCATTGCTCTCAGTGAGGGTGAAATGTTTTTCTGTGGCCTAAGGGCTACAAAATCACTAATCTAACAATTCATTTTATGAAAAAAGCGATGAGAAGTATTTTGTCGATGGCAGCGCTTATGATGTTGTCTGTTGCAGCTATTGCTCAAACCACTGTGAAAGGGGTGGTTGTTGATGGAGGTACCAATGAAACTTTACCTGGTGCATCTATTATTATTCCTGGTACAGCAACAGGAACTGTTACTGATTTTAATGGAGCCTTTGTTTTTGAGGTACCTAATGGAACTAAAACGCTCCTAGTGAGTTTTGTAGGTTTTCTTGATAGAGAACTTACATTGAATGGAACACAAGATTTCGGTACAATTAAATTAGAATCAGATGCGGTAGGTTTAAATGAGGTCAGTGTTATGGCTTCGATTGTTACGGATCGTCAGACTCCAGTTTCTGTTTCGACAATTAGTGCTGAGCTAATTGAAAATAAATTAGGTGCTCAGGAATATCCTGAGATTTTAAAATCGACACCTTCAATTTATACTTCGAAAGAAGGAGGGGGATTTGGAGATGCTTCTGTTTATGTTCGTGGTTTCGACTCGAACAACGTTGGCGTTTTAATTAATGGTATCCCTGTTAATGATATGGAATCAGGAAAAGTTTACTGGTCTAACTGGGCTGGACTTTCTGATGTTTCTAGAACAATGCAAGTACAAAGAGGTTTAGGAGCTTCTAAACTAGGTCTTTCTTCAGTTGGAGGTACAATTAATATCCTAACAAGATCGACAGATGCAAAAAAAGGTGGTCTTGTAAAGACTTCTGTTGCGAACGATGGATATAGAAAACAATTATTTTCGGTATCAACAGGTATGATGGATAATGGATGGGCTGTTACTCTTCTTGGTTCTCACACTTACGGTAATGGATACGTAAAAGGAACTGACTTTGATGCTTGGTCATACTATGCAAATGTTTCGAAAAAGATTAATGACAAACACACCATGTCATTTATGATTACTGGCGCTCCTCAATGGCATAATCAAAGAGGTAATAAGCACACAATCGAGCAATATCGTAATCACAGAGACGAGTTTAAATTCAATTCTGATTACGGTATCCGTGATGGAAAAGTTTATGGTGGTGGATATGGATACAATTATTATCACAAGCCTCAGGCTCAGTTGAATCACTACTTTAATATCGATGATAAAACAGTATTGTCAACATCTCTTTATGGGTCTATTGGTACAGGTGGAGGTCGTCGTGTATCAGGAAATAAATCATCATGGTTAGGTGTAGATAACAAGACTGGTTTAGATAAGGATGATATTATGAGAACAGCTGATGGTTTGTTAGACTATGAAGCGGTTGCTGCAGAAAATGCAACTTATGTAACTGAAGGTTCTCAGGCAATTATCGGTAACTCTGTTAATAATCACTCATGGTATGGTTTGTTATCTAACTTGACTCGCCAGCATAATGAGTTTACCTTTACTGCAGGTATTGATGCTCGTTATTATGTAGGAGAACATTATAGAGAAGTTGAAGATTTATTAGGTGGTGCTTTTTTCTTAGATGATAAAAATGTAAATCGTCCAGAAAATACTAAGTTGAAGAAAGGCGATAAGTATAGCTATTATAATGATGGTAAGGTATTATATACCGGATTGTTTGGACAAGCAGAGTATGTTGGTGATAATTATACCGGATTTTTGTCTGTAGCAGCATCAAGAAAGTCATACAAGCGTGTTGATTATTTCCAGGAAAAGCCAGGAAAACAGGAAACTGATTGGGAGCATTTCTTCCCTTGGAATGTTAAAGGTGGTGTGAGCTATAAAATAAACTCTATTCATACTGTATTCGCTAATGGTGGTTACGTTCAAAGAACGCCTTATTTCACTAATGTGTTTATTAATTATGGTAACACTGTTAATAGTGATGTAAAGTATGAGAAAATTGTTACTGCTGAATTAGGATATAAATATCAAGCGCCAAACTTTAATGCTGCTGCTACTCTTTACAGAACAAATTGGACTGATCGTGGTTTAGTAAAATCTTATGGTGATGATGTTGCTAATATTAGTGGATTGAATCAATTACATCAGGGTATCGAGATTGAAGCAGAGTACAAGCCTTCTAAAAAGTTAACTATTAAGGGTATGATTTCTATCGGAGATTGGACTTATACAGATGATGTAAATGCTAAGATAATTGATGAGGAAACTCGCGAAGTAACTGATGAGTTTAACGCTTATCTTAAGGATGTACATGTGGGTAATTCAGCTCAGTTGAGTGGATCTCTTTCTATTAGTTATGAAGTATTACCTAAATTAAGAGTAAGTGCAGATTATTTGTATTATGGAAATCACTATGCTGATTTTGATGCTACAAAAAGAAACGACGCCGACTTTATTGGTGATTCTTGGAAAATGCCAGAAGTTGGGATAGTTGACTTTGGATTTAATTACAGATTTGAAATTGCTGGCTTAAAAGCATCTGTTTATGGTAATGTAAACAACTTGTTAGATGTTGAATATGTTTCTAAAGCGCAAGATGGTAAAGCTCATGCTTCAAATGATGCATTAGTTTATTATGGTTTTGGAAGAAACTGGTCAACAGGATTGAAAGTTAAATTCTAAGAAGTAAGTTGTTTAAATCTAAAAATTAAGACAAATGAAAAAAATATTATACATGGCATCATTTCTTGCATTGGCCTTCACTTCTTGTGATCCAATGGAGGATACTTACGATGAATTAGACAAATTAAGAGAGCCTTATAAGCAAGATATTGAATTTGCTATTGCTGATGAGGATTATGCAACAATCGGAGAATTGGCGTTAGCAGTTGCTAAGACTGAAGACGAAAAGAAGGATGCAGAATCTATTGGAAAATATAAAAGCTTTAGCAAATATGTTCCAGCAGCAAACTATATTCCACTCTTTTTGGAATCAGAATATGCGACTTTGGAGTTGAATTCTTCAGCTAAAGTAACTTATAAATACTATCAAGGGAGTTTATATTATTTGAGAGATTACGCAAGTTATATTGACGGAATTGCTGAAATGGATGATTATTATTTATCTACAGCTGATTATGACTCGATGGGTACTGGTAATGATGAGCCTGGAAAATACAATAATTTTTCTTCATCAGTTAGTACCGCTGATTATTTGCCAGATTTCTTATTAGTAAAATATCCTGATGCTGTTGAAGATGATGAGCAGGCTATTAGTTTTAAATACTACGATTCTGGTTCAACAACTACAATTACAGAAGTTTGGGCTTTTGATGGTTCTGTTTGGGCTGAAAAAGATGCTCCAGAACTTCCAGAAGGAGTTACTTTGTATGAATTAACTTCTGATGATTACGATTCAATGGGAGCTCCAGGAAGCCATGATAACTTTTCTGCATCAGATGATCCGGCTGTTTACCTCCCTAAATTCATGAACATTAAGTTTGCTTATGCTGCAGAAGGTGATAAAATTGCTACTCAATATCGTTTTTATAAAGGAAAGATTGATGGTAAGCATGTTACTGTTACTGAGTTAAGAGAATTTACTTTTGATGGCACACTGTGGAGTGAATATGAATCTACAATTGATGTAACTGGACAATACATGAATACTAAAGATGGATGGGTATTTGATCCTACCATTATCTTTACAATGGTGTCTAGCGATTACCAAATGATTGTTGATTATTCGATTGCTACTCATGGTAAAACATCTAAATATCCTGATTCAGAATATTATTACGGATCAAGTGGTAAGTATTCTAATTTCGATTTAAGATTGAAAAATAGAAACACAGATGATTTCAAGATGCCAGCTTTTGATGGTTTGAGTACTGAAGAAGCTATTGCATTAACAATGGAAAGAATGAAAGAAGGCGTTGCTGCTTTATTGACTGTGAAATATCCAGATGCTGTTGCTCAAGTAAGTGGAATTGATGTATTCTACTTTGTTGATGTTAAAGCGTACAAAGAAGATTTAACAGATGGATTCTATACATTGAAATTCCAGTGTACAAAAGCAGGACCAAACCCTGAATTTACATACATTGAAGGACTACCTGAATAATATTTAGGTTGATAATATTAAGCCCGAATCTATTGGATTCGGGCTTTTTTATTTGTCTAAATTGTAGATTACCTTGAGTCTGATAATAACTATGTGTAGTTAACTTCTCTACACTTCTTTAAATAAAGTTATATAGCGGAGTAAGATTTGCACCAACTGACTTTAGGGCGGGACATGATTAAAAAAAGGCTGTTCCCAATAAGAAACAGCCTTATATATAAATTTAATGAGCTATTATCGCTTTAAAAACTTCTTGGTTATTCTTTTCCCAGTTGAGTTTACAAAGCTTATTAAATAGATGCCTTCGGGTAAATTACTGATGTTGATTTCTGAGCCAAGTTGTTTAATCACCATGACATTCTGCCCAGTTAAATTTGATACATATATTGATTCTACATCATGCGTATTGATTAATCTTATTTCTGTAGTTGCAGGGTTAGGATAAAATGACGGATCATTATCAGCATTTGAATCATCTATTCCAGTAGGAAGTTCTGTTGTAAATGACCAATCCGTATTAGAACTAATCCCTTTAAAGGCTATTCCATTTGAGCTAATAAAAGTATTTACATCAATATTGATATAATATTCAGTTCCAGTTTCCAAATCATTCGGTAAATCAACAGTTACCTGTGTCCCATTATAGGTAACCGATGTGCTGGAAGCTAGAATTTCAATTTCATTACTGCCTTCAAAAACATGAATGGAGCCATCTCCAGCTTGAATCTCTTTATCAAAAGTGATTTCCAGATTTGTATTCACTGATACAGATTCGGTATCATCTTCTGGTGAAAAAGAGACAATAGACGGAGCAGTGTATGTCGTAGTGAAATTCCAAGTCTCTTTGTCAGATATAGCATCAAAAGAGTTCGAAGATACATCTGTAATTACGCCCTTGTCAATAATGACGTAATATTTAGTGCCATCTTTAAACTTAGCTTCAGGATTTATTAGAACGGTATTATTGGTGAATTTTACTCTTGGATTGTTTACAACATCTAATTTTTCAAATTCAGTATCATCACTAAAATTCTTAATGACAATATAACCTGTTCCTTCCTGCACTTCTTCGTTAAATGTTAAAGTAAGATTTCCAGTTAATGAAACAGTACTACTTCCTTTTTCTGGGGAGTATGTATTTACAGTAGGACTATTGCTGTCTGTATCAACCCAAATAGTATTCACCCATTCTGGATGATCAATGAACGGGTTTCTATTTCCCTGTATTGTATAAACTTTTTCGTTACGAGCTTTTTCTGCATCATCAACAGGATCTTGAGTATTCCATTCAATTAAGGTAGAGAGTTTACCAAAGTAAGGAGCTGTGTAATTACCTGTACTATAGCTCATGTCATTAGTTAATTCCAAATCGGGTTCATTATCGTCCCCTTCGTACCTAACGGCCATATATAAAATCATACGGGCAATATCACCCTTAACTGCATCACGAGGTTCCCATGAGTCAGAATCATAAAAGCACTCTGTTGCTTCGGGGTGAGAAGCCCCCCCATTATCAAAGAATAAATTACTACGTGATGTATTTACACTTCGGTCACATGCACGTAAGGCATGTATGTCTGTTGCTGCACCCGGATTTTCTCTAGGGTCACCACCAAATCCATGAGATTTAGCCCAAATGTGTTCTCTGTTCCAAGAATCACCATCCCCAGAACCATTATCTTGATGGGTTTTTGCTTCACTTCTATTTGTATAAATAAGAATTACATTGTCTGGGTTAGAAGGATCTTCATCTGTTTTTTTAAGAGCTTCCCATACATTGTATTCATCGCCATCTTTTTTTGATGTGTATGGCAATACGATCTGGTCACTTATTATGAAGTGAAGTGCCGTTTTTAATTCACCACCTGTTTTACCTGTTGCAGATTGGTAGTATTCCTCAGTAGTTACTTGAGCTACAGAAGAACTGTAGGTAACGAATAACGCTAAAGAAAGAAAAAGTTTTGAGTGTAAAAATTTCATCATATGATTATGCCTTAACATGTTAATTAAATCGGTTGAGGAGCATAAAAATGGTTGGTTAGCATGAATCGATTAATAAAAATGACAGATTTATTAACTTATTTCGCTGGAAAATTATAAAATATAAAACAGAAGACCTTGCTATTCGATCATATTTTGATAGAAAGTTTGAAATCACTCGATTTATGTGGTGTTAATTCTATCTATATTTTGAGAAATGTTGATTTTTTTTTGTCTTTAATTTAATATGAATTAGCTTTAATAAAGGTTTTAATGCTGTTCATAAAAGAGACTTATGCTAAGCTAGTAATGAACCAGAGTTTTGTCATGTTTTTTATATCTTCGTATTAATCAATACTAAATAAACTCGAAAATGCCTTACCGCCGATTGCCAAATACAGATTTAGCTCGAATACGAGCTTTGCGTTCTGCACAAGATATGGGAGAGATTTTATCGTCTACAGAATTAGGATTTTCTTTTATATTGCTAAGAAAGCTACATGATTTTCTACCTCATTTTGAATTAGCCATTCGTAATCATCGTCAGGCTATTGGAGAACAGTCTGCCAAGAGCAAGGAGTATAATGAAAGGCAAAGGAAAGCACGACTTTACGTGTCGCATTTTATACAGGTTGTAAATTTTACGATTGCTCGGGAAGAATTGAAACCTGAAGTTAGAGATTTTTATGGCTTACATGTCAATTCTCAGAAGATTCCATCATTGGTTAAAGATGTTAAGCTTATTGAATGGGGGCAAAAACTGATTGAAGGTGAACGATTAAGGGTAGGAGCTGGAGGAAATCCTATATACAGTCCATCGATTGCTCTTGTTAGAGTAAACTGTGATAAATTTAAAGACGCATATAGTCATCAAAAAAGACTTCAGAGTAACACACAGCGTTTTTCTGAGCAAGTCGCTCAAAGGCGTCATGAGGCCGATCAGCTTATTCTTGATATTTGGAATGAAGTTGAGTTGCATTATAAGGATAAACCTGAGGACGAGCGTAGAGAAATATGTGGACGATATGGTTTGGTATACGTTTGGAGAAAATCAGAATTGGAGCGACAGAAACAATTGGAGTCAGCTCAACATTCAACTCTCAATTTGCCTTTTGCGAGTCCGGAATAAATGATAAGTGAGTATCAAAAATAAAATAAGAGAAACGATACTTAGTTCCCACATCATGTTTGAAGAACCAATGCTATCTGCTTTTTCAGGTAATTGTCCCTTACTCATGGAATAACTTGCAGTAACAGCTAATCCATTATTAACGAGATGGGCAAGAATAGGAATCCATAAAGAACCAGTCCAAACTAAAAGGTATCCAAATACCATACCCAGAAAAAGGCGTGGAAAGAAGCCAAAAAACTGCATGTGCAATGCTGAAAATAGGGCGGCCGATATGAAAATGCCCCAATGTATGCTCCCAGTCCATTTTGCGAGTTGCTTTTGTAGCACACCTCTAAAAAGAAGTTCTTCACCCAATGCTGGAATCACTGCAATTAGAATAAGGTTGACGAGTAAATCGCTCAAATTATTCATGCTTAAGAATTTTTGAGTAACCAAAGCCGCTTGTTCTTCTGATTCTCGCATCCATTGTTCTATGTTTTTTAGGAAATCTGGAAAATGAATTTGAGAATTAAGATCTCCCATCATATTGATTAGTGGGAGTGAGACCAAGATAAGTAAAAAGGCTTTAATGAAGCTAGAAAACTCTACTCGCTTATTAATATTGAGATATTCACTCACATTAGAGGATAATAAATAGGCTATAAAGAAAGGAGGAATAATAAACATTCCTGTTGAATATATGGCTTGGTAAAATTTAAGAGCTGCTATATTCGGATTATCACTATAAATATCAAGGGCATTTGTGTCTGTTATGATATTGATACCAAAAAATAGGTAGCAAAGTAAGGATCCTAGAAAGAGGATTATGAATGATGTTCCCACAACTAAACATAGGCTTAGAAGGAACTGATTAAAATTTGATAATTGAGAATAACGACCTTTTAGCATGTTGGATCTATTTTGTAGTGTATTACAAAAATAGGGATTTCTGAGTTTTTAAGTCCTTAGAGTTAAAAGTATTTATGAGTACTTAAAGTGGCAAGTGTTTATTCGTGTTTGGTACCTAAGTCTTTAAAAAGGCAATTAAATTTGTGAAAATTGGGTATCACCTGTTCTTAAATATTTAGAAATGACATTTATTCGAAGCAATCGATCTCTTTTGTAAGTGATTGAAAATATTTGAGAAAGCTATTTTATATCAAAAATAAACATGTATCTTTGTCGCGCTTAATAAAAGCAATTTTATAACAATTTATATTAAAAAAAGCTATGGCAACAAAGATTAGATTAGCCCGACATGGTCGCAAAGGTAGACCATTTTACCACATTGTGGTAGCAGATAGCAGAGCGCCACGTGATGGTAAGTACATTGAGCGTATTGGATCTTACAATCCTAATACAAACCCAGCTACTATTAACTTGGACTTTGATAAAGCATTGACTTGGTTAAATACAGGAGCACAACCAACTGACACTGCAAGAGCAATTTTATCTTACGAAGGTGTAATGATGAAGAAGCACTTACAAGGTGGTGTTAAAAAAGGAGCTTTCGACGAAGCTGCTGCTGAAGTAAAATTCGAAGCTTGGAAGAAAGAGAAAGAAGCTAAAATCAACGCTAAGAAAGAAGGTCTTTCTGTTGCTGCTTCTGATTCAGCTAAAGCTCGTTTAGAAGCTGAAACTAAAGTTTCTACTGATAGAGCAGAAGCTATTGCAAAGAAAGCTGCAGATGCTGCTGCTGAACTTGCTGCTGCTGAAGCTGCAAAAAATGCTCCAGAAGAAGCTGCAAATGAAGAAGGAACAGAATCTACTGAAGCTTAATTTATTTTGCATGTTTAAGAAGGAAGATTGTTTTTTTGTAGGGAGTTTTGTCAAAACTCATGGAGTAAAAGGTGAACTTGTAGCAAAGAAATCTAGCGATCTTCTCGAAAAATATAAATTGGAATCAGTCCTCGTCGATATAGACGGAGGACTGGTTCCTTTTTTTATAGCCCGTAATGGTTTAACCCCAAGAAACCATGCCACCGTTCGTATTCTTCTCGAGGATATGGAGAACGAGGCAAAAGCAACCCGATTTATTGGCTGTGAAATATATGTGCCCTTTAAGGATGCTCCTGATTATTTTGAAGATAAGGAAGAGATTGAAGCAAGTGCTTTAATTGGATTTACTTATATCGACGAGAAAAGGGGTGTTATTGGTGCTATAGATGATATTCAAGATTTTTCGGGTAATATTGTTTTGGTATTGGATCTGAATGGCCAGGAAGTTATGGTTCCATTTACTGATGACAATTTTATTGAAATTGATGAGGATGATAAATCCATCACAATGAACACTCCAGAAGGATTAATTGATCTTTATTTAGAGGATTAATTAATCACGATTACGCCTAAGCATTCCGATTTATATATTTGAATCTAGATTATTTCTAGATTGATTTCGTGTACCCTAAGAAATTTAAGATACAGCTTGAATGGATTGACGTATGCGTGTCATTATGATTTGTAACTAAACTGTTTAGCAAAATCTTGTTAGATTTATTTATTTTACCGACATTTGCCGCAATCGTTTGAAATAGGTGTTTAGGGGATCATTCCTAAGTATTTTAACGTTTTCAACCATTTTTGAATAAAGATTAATTTCAGAGAAATGATTAAAAGTCCATTGCAGAAGGCAAGAGCTAAGTATATTCCTAAATTACCAAAATCGTTAGAAGAAAATGTCAAATTGATTATTGGCGAAGCCAGTGAATCAATAGCCGATAAAGAAGCTATAAAGGGAATGTTCCCGAATACTTATGGTTTGCCATTGGTGACCTTTGAGAAAGGTAAAGCTTGCGAAAGCAAAAGTTTAAATGTCGGTGTTGTACTTTCTGGAGGGCAAGCTCCTGGTGGGCATAATGTTATTTCTGGATTATTTGATGCCCTAGGTAAACTAAACAACAGAAGTAAGTTGTTTGGCTTTATTGGAGGACCTGATGGTCTTTTAAACAATTCTTTTATTGAATTGGATTCCGCAATCGTTAGCGGATATCGAAATACAGGTGGTTTCGATATTATTGGTTCGGGTAGAACAAAGATTGAGGATGAGGCATCCTATGAAAAAGTAATTGCTAATTGTTTGAAAAATAATATCAACGCACTTGTTATTATAGGAGGAGACGATTCTAATACCAATGCTTGCGTACTCGCTGAGTATTTTAAAGAAAAGAAAGCCGGTATTCAGGTTATTGGTTGTCCTAAAACGATTGATGGTGACTTGAAAAATGAATTTATTGAAACTTCATTTGGATTCGATACCGCATGTAAAGTGTATAGCGAGTTAATTGGGAACATTCAGAGAGATGCAAATTCTGCTAAGAAGTATTGGCATTTCATTAAATTAATGGGGCGTTCCGCTTCACATATAAGTCTTGAGTGTGCACTTAAAACCCAACCTAATATTGCTATTATTTCAGAAGAGATTGAAAAATATAAGCTCACCTTAAATAAGATTGTTGGCCAAATTGCTGAAGTTGTAAAGAAGAGAGCCAATAAAGGCGAAAATTTTGGGACAGTTCTTATTCCTGAGGGTTTGGTTGAGTTTATGCCTTCTATCAAGAAATTAATAGTTGAGTTGAACGATATTTTAGCTGAGAATCCTGAATATTATCAAATAGCTACAAGTCTTGAGAAAAGAGAATTTATTACAAAGCTTTTAAGTGATGAATCTGCCAAGGTTTATTCCAGTTTACCAGCTTCTTTTGCTAAACAGCTTACATTAGATAGAGATCCACATGGCAATGTTCAGGTTTCTAAAATAGAAACCGAGAAGCTTTTAATTGATATGGTTGCTGACCGATTGGCAAAGGATAAATCCTTTCATGGTAAGTTCAATGCTCAGAATCATTTTTTTGGTTATGAGGGGCGTTGTGCTGCACCATCTAATTTCGATGCTGATTACTGTTATTCGCTTGGTTATACTGCCGCATTGTTGATCAATTCGGGTAAAACAGGCTATATGGCTTTTATTAAGAACACATCAGAAAGTTCTGATAAATGGCTTGCTGGTGGTGTGCCTATTACAATGATGATGAATATGGAAAAGCGAAATGGGCATGTAAAACCTGTGATTCAAAAAGCTTTGGTGGATCTAAAAGGAAATCCATTTTTAACCTTTCGATCGAAAAGAAAAGAATGGGCGGATCATACGGATTATATCTATCCGGGACCAATTCAATATTTTGGACCGACAGAAGTATGTGATTCTCCGTCAGAAACTTTATTGCTTGAGCAAGAGGTCACTCATAATCCCATATGTATAGATAAAAACTTGGTGTAGGTTGTCTGGTCGTGAGTTGTTTAATAGTCTGGTTTTTATTCGGTTTGCAAGCCCCTTTAGGACTAATTATAAAGGCTTTTTAGTCTTCAATAGAATTAGAAACACATATTATAATATAAATCAAATTAAAAGCCATCACAGAAATATTTTCTGCGGTGGCTTTTGTTTTTTCCAGGTTTGATTAAATATCTGGCCAGTCGTTAACGTGAACAGCTGTTCCAATCTTCAATTCATGTGCTGAAAAGATGATTTCTTCAATCATTGGAGTCTCATCATTGGCTTTAAACTTTTCAGTGTAGCCAACAATATAAGCGGTAGACAAAGTTACTTCTTTCATTTTAGACTCTGTGTCTCTTTTGTTGTAAGTAATTGTTACAGCTTTTGCGAGGTAAGAATTACAAGCAGATTCTGCAAATGATGTTGAATCTGTTGCTTCAATTACAACTCTTACAATTCCACCTTTTGTAGTTGAAGAAGGTCTTCCTTCAGGATCTGTCTTTTGACGTAGACTGTACTCCGCTTCTAGTACGGTGTATTCTTTACCGTCTACTTTCATTCTTGCTTTAAATGACATAATTGTGTTTTTTTTCAGTTAATAATAATAATAATAAAAACATTGTCATTACAAACATAATAATAATAATCACAATCTTCCAAATTAATTTACGGAAACATTCAGGTTTAACAATATTGAGGAGTGATGTTAATGTGGTAATGTTTTTAGTTCATTAGTGCTCTACCATTGTCTTTAGCTTATTGTTTAGTATAGTTAATTATTTTTTTTATACATTTGTTTGCGTAAGTATTCTGTATATAGTGTAATTAAGTCGTATGAAAATAGAGTTTAAGTCTTGTCAGGTTTGTGTGTTTTTATTTTTGTTTGTATGTGTGTTGGCTTTATTTGTGTCTTCGTGCAAGGTTCATGATAAGTTAGCAGTTGATAAAACTGATATAGCGAATTATGTTGACACGCTTACTTACTATAAATCATTACGAATGTCTTACGTTTTAGACACAAAGGTGGATTATGTTATAAATGGGAAGGTTTATCAGTTCGTTGATGAATGGATGGGTGTTCCTTTTGGTGTTTCAGCAGGAGTAGGACTTGATAACGGCAAACTTGTTCAATTGTTGTATAAGAATGTTTATGATATAACCATACCGAATGCTTATGAGCAGTTGGTTTACGATAAACGTTTAGGCTTATATACAGGCAAAACATTCTGGGCTGAAGGCGATTTACTTTTTTTTGAATATCCAGAAGATTCGTTAACAGATGGCGAACAAGGAACTGAAAAGGTAATAGGTGTTTACCTGATAAACAATAGATTCCTTGTAAACTGCAAACGGACAGGAAGAGTTTCGATAGAACGAACTGATGATGCGTTTTGGGAGCGTCATTTTAAGTTTGCAGGTAGGTGTAAATAAGTGTTATGAGTTGTTTTTACATGATAGGCACTGTTTTGCTAATAAGTGAATTTGAAAAGATTAAATGAAATTGGGACGATAATGTCTAATAAGGGAACATATGATGATCAGATCTCTGATGTAAGAGCTGAAGTTATTGTAGCAATGCTACTGCGAGAGAAAAATATTAAGAGCGATCAGTTGGTTGTGTCTAATAAGGGTGTGCATAAAAGGAGCTTTTCCAATGACATTCATAGAATTGATGAAAATCATTTTATGTCTGGAGGGTATCAGTTTTTGGTTCAATTGAATAGGGATGGCATTTATGATGTGATTCCAGAAGCATTTTTTCACCCTAGCAGAAATAATGAAAAAGGCTCTAATCAGGCTCGCGTGATGTCTGAACAATATAAACGTCGACGAAATGAAGAAAAAGAGGCTCGAGACTTTTTTGCACCTATCGAAAATGAATTTTTTTTGCAGCGTGTTAATATTGAAAATACAGAAGTACAGGCTTTGTCTAAATTGCATCAGTATGATTTGTCTCTTCCTTTTTTTGGTCTTAACAGCCGTGATAAATTAATGCCAGATTATTTGTGCCGGAAATGGGCTGCTTTACTTCCCTATGTTTCTGAAATAACTGGTAATATGGAATATCTAAAACAATGTGCTGAGTTCTTTTTAGAACAAAAAGTAGAGCTCGTTAATAGGCCCTCTAAAATATCACAAAAGGATTTTGATAGTAGTAAAATGGGCAGTTCTATTTTAGGGGAAGATATGCTGCTTGGCGATTGCTTTAATGCTTGCTTTAAGCATATTGAATTGCTTGTAAAAGAGATTCCCTCAAGTAAGGCTTTACTTTATATCCCAGGTCAGGCCTATGCCCGTTTTATAGATATATTTATTGAAGTGTTTACCCCTTTGAATGTCGATTTTACCTGGCGTGCAGAGGTTCTAAATACGGAACCGTGGACCTTGGGTGAAGATGCGTGTAGATTAAGTTTCACAACAACTATTTAATGTAGAAAATATGGATAAACAAGTACTAACAATAGGAATTATATTGTTGCTGGTATCAATCATACTGTTTTTTATTACAGTGTCAGGAGTCAAAGAGGCTTCAAAGGAAAAGTGGAAAACATTTTTATATCAACTCTTGTTTGGAATCCTACCATCTGGTGTCGTCCTTTTGGCGTACACTGAATTGCAGGATCATCCCATTTATTTGTTTTTAAGTTTCCAAATGTGCTATTTTTTATTGGGTATTCTTTTTTGTTTAATACTCTATCGAGTTATGCAATGGACCAGAGAACCGCACTTTGGTTATGAACTCTTGTTTTTGTTTGCCACAGCTTTAATGGGAACAGGCTTTTACTTATTGTTGTATACTTATTTATTTCTAAGTCCTTATAACTATTTGTTTATCTCTTCAGCCTTATTTTTTATCATTCCCTTTTTGGTTTATCATACTTTCGAAAAGGCTATTCTTATTCCGAGAACCAGAATTAAAACATGGGAATGCCCTTCTGATGAAAACATTCCTTATCCGAGCAAGTATGAGATGCAAAAACCTTTTGTTGTCACTTTTTTGCTGAAAAAAAATCCTAAGGAAAAGAAATCTAAGTATTACAGAGCCAAAGCACCTCGCGAAATGCCTTTCGGTAAATTGATGTTTTATTTTATTAAAGACTACAATACCAAGCACAGCGAAGGACCTATTTTTTATCACGAAGAGGAAACTGGCGTGCCTTACGAATGGGTGTTTTATTTTAAGCCTCGCTGGTATTATCCTATAGTACGCTATATCGATACAGATTTACTTGTGCAGGAAAATAAAATCAAAGAGAACAGTGTCATTATGTGTAAACGGGTTTATAATCGATAAGGTAAACTTGTTTTATGAAAATTTAAAAATTAAGTTGACATGGTAAATATGGTAGAATATGGCACCGAAATTCAAATTATATTAGAGCATGCTAAGCGTCTTGCGTTTGAATATCTTAACAAAGAGGTAGAGCCAGCACATTTACTCCGGGGGCTATTGGCTGATAGGGATGTTATTGAAATTTTGGCTGATTTGGATAAGGACATTCATTATTTTGAAGAATGGGCCGATATCAGAATTGAAAGCCTTGCTAAAGTATCCAAACAGCAACCCGAGATCTCTTTTTCTGATAGTTTGAGTAATTGTTTGATTGTAGCCGAAGATATTCAAAATGAAATAGGTGCAGATCAATTAAAGCCTATCATTATATTGGCGGCACTTGCCGTTCCTGGTATTGCTTTTTCTTACGATCAGTTCAAAACTTTACCCTTAACAAAAGAGGAGCTTTTGAAATCGATACATGCACCTGTGGTCAAAAAAGCTTCTGCTGGAGGTGTTAACTTTTCAGCAAAGGACGATGGCGTAAGTACTGATAGTGGGAAACCTCGTTTTCTGGGAAAATACTACCACAGCAAAAATATGGCCCTTTTATCGTCTGAAAAAGGATCGGTTGTAGGTCGTGATATTGAGATTGAATATACCATTGAAATATTGAACCGTTATACCAAATCTAATGTTCTGATTATTGGTGAATCAGGAGTTGGGAAAACAGTACTGATAGATGGTGTGGTCGATGCCATTGTGGCTGGAAAAGTACCAGGGCATCTTAAAAATGCCCATGTGTTTAGTCTAGATTTTGGCAAACTTTCCATAGGGGCGTCCTATAAGGGTGAGATCGAAGATCGCCTTAAAAATGTGATGGATGAAATCAAGCTTCATGACAAACCCATGCTGTTTATCGATGAAATCAACATTCTTTTATCCAAAAATCAAGGAAACGAAGGCATTGTTAATTTGATTAAGAGTGAACTGGAGAAAGGAGATTTAACCATTATAGCCACTATTGGACTCGATGAATATCGAAAAATAATAGAATCGGACCGATCTGTTGATAGACGTTTCGAAGTTGTGAAACTGAATGAACCCGATGAGCAAACGGCACTGAAAATTTTACAATCGGCTTTGCCTGGATTTGTTTCCCATCATGGCTTTAAAATTGATGACGAAATTATACAAGAATCTATAAAACTTTCTCAAAGATATATTCAGGACAAACGTCTTCCAGATTCTGCCATCGATTTGGTTGACAGAACCATGTCGAATACCCGTGTGGCAGTTGGCGAGGTTTTAGAAATGTTGGACAAGCTAGCAAAAGCCGATGCCGACAAACTTGAATCTTATTTGGACGAGATAGAACGCCTCAACGATAAGGAACTGGTCGATTTGGCTCCCTTAATTGAACTGATAGAAGAGCACAAATTGAGTGAGTCTGATGACATGACAGCCATTAAAGTTGTGGTGCAAGACAAAAGAGAAGAAGTTAGAGCTATAAGACAGATTCGCAAACACGACCTTGCCCGTGTAATTTCGCGAAAAACAGGCATTCCAGTGGGCTCTTTACAGACCGAAGAACAGGAGCGTTTAATGCGTTTGGAAGAGGAATTAACCAAGCGTGTTGTTGGTCAGGAAGTGGCCATATCGGCTATTGCTTCTGCTATTTTAGAATCTCGTTCAGGCCTGACCAAAGAAGGGCAGCCTGTAGGTTCATTTTTCTTGATGGGCCCTACGGGGACGGGAAAAACCGAATTGGCTAAAGCTTTAACCGAGTTCCTGTTTCAGGATGAGAGGGAGTTGATCCGATTCGATATGTCTGAATTTAAGGAAGAACACTCTGCAGCGCTCTTGTATGGAGCGCCTCCGGGCTACGTTGGTTATGAAGAAGGGGGATTGCTGGTGAATAAAATCAGAGAAAAACCCTATTCCGTTGTTTTGTTCGATGAGATTGAAAAAGCCCACACCTCGGTCTTCGATATTTTTCTTCAAATTCTCGACGAAGGGAAATTGCACGACCGTTTGGGCAAAGAGGGCGATTTTTCCAATGCCGTTATTCTATTTACCTCCAATATTGGTAGCGAGCATATTGTTAAAAAATATGCCGAAGGCTGCATTCCAAAGTCGAAGGAGCTCATGGCTATTATGAGCAACTGTTTCAGACCTGAGTTTTTAGGACGACTAACCGAGCTGGTTCCTTTCGGACCGATAGACTCAAGAGTGGTTATCGATATTCTAAACATTCAGCTTAAAGAGATTCACACACGCTTAGAAAAGCAGGATTTAAGCCTTGATATTTCGGAAGAAGCCAAACAACTGCTTTCGAAACAAGGTTACACCCCCGAATATGGCGCCAGACCCTTAAAAGGTATTATTCGTAGCGAGGTACGTAAAAAATTATCTAAGATGATAATTTATGGGGAAGTAAAAGCAGGCGACCGCATTAAACTTGATGCTAATGATGAAGAAGAGTTTGTGTGGGATATTGAAGTGGTTCGACAAACGGAATTAAACGAGCAAGTATGATTGTAGCAGCCAAATTAGAGATGCCGGATTTTGAGCAAGCACTCGAAATGAAAGTTTTGGATTGGGAGATATTCCAGGCAGCCAACGAGGGCTTGGAATATGGGCGCCCAAAATTAAGGGATATTCGCTTCACATTTTATGATAGCAAATTAATGCCCTATTTTTTTGAATGGGCAAAGAGTAGTAATTCCAAACGTTCGGGTAAAATAGAATACATTTCTTCGGATATGGGTAAGGTAGAATATAGCTTCACTTTCGAAGATGCTGTATGCTCTGCCTGCAATGTGCATTATAATAAGAATGAAGAGCTTTCCTTGTTTTGTGAGGTGAGTTTATCGGTAAGCCTGCAAAAGCAAGATTTAGTAAAAGGTAAGGGAGAAAAGGCGAAGCAAATTGTGGCTGCCCCTATTGAACAAACAGATGAGATAATATCTGAAATTATGGAAATATATTACATGGACTTAGATGGAAAAAGAATAAGCTCTCTTTCTGATAAAAAAGTGAAGGTCGTTATTAAAACCTCTAACATGGTTGGTGATTTAATTGATATTGATTTTAAGAACAATGAGTTTGATTTTAAATACAAAGGAGAAGTCTTAGTAGATGATATGCTGAAAGATTATAAGATAATGACCGATTCTGATGAGATTGAACTTGAAGTGTTCGATCAATTAGATTAGTTGGATCTATTTCGTAACTAAATTTTTAACCTTATAACCCTTACCCTAATGGGAGCAGATAATAATAGCATAACAGCAATAAGTCAAAAAGATGCAAGTAACAGAAAATCAGCAAGTCTAGAGCCTGTTGTTTTTCAAGAGATTTTTATTGTTCCAGATACAAAAGAGGTTTGTTTCTTTGAGACCTTTGAAGACTCAAATTATGAGGATTTTAAGCTTCTGTTGGATAAACAACAGGAACTAGCTAAGGCTAACGAGGAAGTTAAAAAAGCAAGTATTAAGGTAAACGAAGATCGTAATAAAGAGAAAAAAAAGGCGGCTGGCGAATTTAAAAAACAGGTTCAGCTAAATATGGATGAGGAGTTAAAGGTCATTAAAACACCAAAGATAAAAGCCAGAGAATCCTTTAATAATGCTGTGGAAAAGGCTGATAAAGCTTTTGTTGATTGTGATAAAGCCTTGGAAAAAGCAACTGGAGGTAGTTTTAAAGCTTTGGCAAAAGAAACAGTTAAGCCCGTTGAAGTGCTTTCCTTAACACGAAACAGACCCATATTACTTGCACCAGATAAGTTTGAAGAAATAAAATCGAAAGCCAAAGTCATTGAAGAAGGAAGTAAATGGAAAACATCCCAAGGAACAGATGATAACGATTTTATGGGCTTGGTTCGTTCTTTAAAAAATAAAGATGGCGAGTATGACAAAAAAACAATTAATAGTGCTTTTAAAAAGGTAAATGGTTCGGTGAAATTAGCCGATTGGCCCAAAACGGCTAAAAAAGAAGGGAATGCCTCTTTTGGAAATGAGAAATTAGCAAAATTTTTAGAAAATATTAATGAGCATGCCACTGCAAGTACCAATAAAGATAAAGTGCTAAGCGATGCCATTAAAAAACGTCTGGATGATACGAAACGAAAGAAAAAAGTATTTACGGTTGACGATGCAGAATATGTTATAACCAGCCTAAGGGATTTGTATGTTAAAACAAATGAAGAGACACCAGCCGATCCTAAGTTTGTTGAATTCGTAACAAAGAATCTGGGGCAGGTGCAAGATACCTATAATGAAGATCCTAATACCCCTTATTATACAGTACATGCGCTTACTAACACAAGACACGGAAGTACAAGAAGAAAAGAGCTTCTGGCTAAAATGGATAAAACAGGTGTGCCTACCAAAATGTGGGATGCCAGTGCTTCGGCCAAAATCATGCGTTATGCTGCAACAGCAGGTGGCTCTGCAACTTGCGATCTAACTAAGGGTGTTGTAAACTACACTTTAAAGGCAGAAGCTAAATTGGATTTGGTTGATGCTAAAGCAGAAACAAACTGCTATTTGCCATCGGATGAGGGGGCTCATGTATGTTTTTCTGCTATGATAAGGAAGAAGGTCGCAAAATACAATAAGCCTAAAAAAATTGAAAAAGATGATGCCTCCTTTTTTCACGATAGTTCCTTTGTTGCCGCCTGTACCGCTCAAGGCTTATTGGTTAATCTGAATGAAGCCAGAAAAAGCATTTTAAATACGAACGTTTCTGCTATACTAGATGGTGTTCAGAAGAAGGATGGAGGCTACGTGTCTTTGGTTGGGAAAACCGATAAATCGGGTTCCGATTCGCACAATAATAAATTGAGTAGGTATAGAGTCTTTGCAGCCTATGCGTTTATTTACAAAGATGTGGATGCTTGGTTTTATTTCTTTAAAAAGAAGATATGGGGAGAAACTGAGGCCAATTACATGATCAAAATTTTATGTGCTGATAAAGACGTCTTTGATAAGTTAGAAGAAGATTCTAGAAGTCTTCCACCTTATCCTATGTCTGATCATCAGTCTTCGCCTGCCAAACAAGGATTATTCTCGTGGGAAAATCATTTTAATATTCTCGGATCTGATAACTATCCTTCGAAAAAGTATACCGAGTATTTCGAAAGGATACCCGAAGGCAAAATGGCAAATTTTGGATCTTCTCACTCGCGATACAATTCGAATGATCTCAACTGGGAGAATGTCTTAAAAAAAAGAATAAAAGCCTACTTTAAGCTGGTACACAGCACCATAGAGCTGAAAGAGTCTATTAAACCAATTAACACAACAGATTTACTTATTACACGTGGAAATCTTCTTGCTGTTGGAGAATCGCAGGCCACTAGTTCAACGCCTAATAAAAGTGCAAGCGATCGAACGATAGACGTACTGTGCTATACCATTAAGAGTGTGCACGAAGTCAAAGGTAAAGGGCCTCTCGACTTTGGGCATATAAGAATCCTATTTAAGGGTTACCTTACTGCCTGGGCAGGTGTCGAAGCATCGGTTACAGCTGGTTTGGAAATAAAAATGAATAAGCTTAAGGTTTTAGAAGGTTTTCAGCCTAAAGAGCTCACCGATGAAGAAAAAGCTGATGTTGGTAAAGGGGCTTTGGGAGGCTCCAAGAAAACAGAAAAAGGTAATGAATTGGGTGCGGATGACCAAGGTGGGAATTTGGGTGCTGCAGCTACTGCATTTGCAGGTGCAAAAGCAAGTGCCGGCGTAAAAGCCATGTTGGAGTGGCAGAAGCCCGAAACGAATGTTTTTAGCCTATTTGCAGAGGCAGGTTACTCGGTTAGTGGCATGGCAGGTGCTGGTGCTTCTGCCGACTTTAAAGTGGGGTATGATTCTGTAAGCGGAAAGTTTGTTTGTAAAATGAAGGCTGAAGCCACATTGGGAGTGGGCTGCGGTGGAGCTTTTTCTTTTGCTGTGGGTGCAGATACCTTAATCGATTTTGTGCAATTGGTTTATCAGAAGTTGGCAGATGTAGACTTCTCTTTTCTGGATATTTTTGAAACAGAAACAGAGGGAGCTGAAATTGATGTATATAAACTATACAGCCAGACCTTATTGGAATTGATTAAATCGGGGAATGTAACAGGGACTTTGGCAGCGGCATCGGTAGGTGCTATTGCAATTGTAATGGCTCCCCTGATTGCAACAGGTAGTAGACTTGCTGCAACATGGGATTCTCCAAGAGAGGAAGATGAAAAGAAAGGCTTGGAAGAATTGGCAACTTGCATTAAAAAAAGGTCTGATATTTTGGCCTACTTGAATCCGGAAACCAAAGGCCGTTTGTTATATTTATTGAGTAAGTATTCTATTTCTTCCTTTTGGGATGATGTGTGGGAATTGGATTGGAACCATGAAAATGAAGTTTTGGCTCTTAATTTAATTGAAACAGGCATAAAATCGAAGCGAGATTATGAGGAGACCATTTCGCATATGGTCGATTTTAAAACCGCATTGGATCGTTCCAAAAATAGGAATAAACAGAAAGCTTATGCTAGTGCAGCCAAATCGATAGATGATGATAAATCAGAAACAAAAATGGTGATAAAGCAAAACAGAATACAAATGGGAGAAAAATGGTTGAAAGACATTCTCTTTAACGATTTTGAAGATTGCGATAAGTTCGATAAACTGACAAAAAAATACAAATAGTCTCTCAAAAGAGACTGTCTGTACAAACTTCATTTTAGCAGACTACGACTATAGCAGTATAAAGAGCATAAAACAAAGGCTGTCCAAAACAATGGACAGCCTTTACTTTTGTATTCAAACTCCTTTAGAGCTTGAGTAAAACTGAATGCGTTTATTTTTTAATTGCTTTGCTGCTGTTTACCACCAATCTGATTCCTTTAGCTCCTGTATTTTCTAGAGCGTGAAAAGATCTGTGATAAATAGAGGCATGTGAAGCTCCTACACCACGAACCACTTTTTCTTTGGTCCATTCGTATCGGCTTCCCGACATATCGTAAATCCCCAATGGGTTGGGAGGGAAATGCCCGGAAGGAAACCCTTCAAGGGGCCCTTTTCTACCTTTTACATTTACATCGTACTCTTTCTTGCCTGTATTTGTAGCATGTTCTACCGCCAAACCTCTGCTACGGGCTGCATATTCCCATTGCGATTCGCTGGCCAAACTAATGGGAAGATTCAAAACCTTGGCTAACCACTCACAATAATCATTGGCTTCTTGCCAAGTAAGAAAATTTGCTGGTAATTGGGGTTGTTCATGTATTGTTCCTTCAAATGAGTCAAAAGCTTTCCTCTTGGTGGCTTTTAAAAAGAGATGAAATTCTTTAAAAGAGACTTCGTATTTTAGCATGGAGTAACTTTCCAGTGTCACCTCGTGCAAGGGCTTGCAGTTACGTCCGCCAAATAAATGGTGTTCACCATTTTCGTCCTCGTAGCCCACATCACCTTCCATAAAGGTGCCACCTTTCACAAACACTAGATTTTCTACGGTGGTTTTTCTCAACCAAGCTAATTCTTCATTAGTCAGTCCACTGTTATTGGGGCTATTGCTGTTGCATGCTTGTAGTGTTATACCAAGCAAAAGTATAAGTAAGGGCAATAATCGTTTCATTTGTTTCTTTTTTTATGGAATCGGAATCCATCAATTTCGATTCATTAAGCTGTGTTCTGAATTAATTTGTAGTAAATGTAATCATATTGTTAATAAGTAGTGGTGGTTTAAAGAACAAAAAAATATTTATTTAGAAGGATTGTGAGGACGGTTGCAGACTTTTATTTAGCAGACATCATACACTGACTATAGGCACCTCGAATAACGGGGGTACATGTCAGACTATGACTAAATCAAGCAGTATAAAGAGCGTAAAGTAAAGGCTGTCCAAAGTTATGGACAGCCTTTTACTTTTGTATTCAAAATCCTTTAGAGCTTGAGTAAAACTGAATGCGTTTATTTTTTAATTGCTTTGCTGCTGTTTACCACCAATCTGATTCCTTTGCCTCCGTAATTTTCTAGAGATTGAAAGGACCTGCCGTAGATTGAGGCTTGCGAAGATCCTACACCACGAACCACTTTTTCTTTGGTCCATTCTTCGCGACTTCCTGACATATCGTAAATGCCCAATGGGTTGGGAGGGAAGTGCCCAGATGGAAAACCTTCATGAGGTCCTTTTCGCCCTTTTATATTGATATTAAAATCTAATTTAGCATTATCAGTTGCATGTTCTACAGCCAAACCTCTGCTACGGGCTGCATATTCCCATTGCGATTCGCTGGCCAAGCTAATGGGAAGATTCAAAACCTTGGCTAACCACTCACAATAATCATTGGCTTCTTGCCAGATAATACAGCGGGCAGGAAGCTGGGGGTCTCCTGATTTTAAGCCTTTTATTGATTTGAAGGCTTTTCTATTGGTGGCTTTTAAAAAAAGGCGAAATTCTTTAAAAGAGACCTCGTATTTTAACATGGAATAGCTTTCTAGTGTCACTTCGTGCAAGGGTTTGCAGTTGCGTCCACCAAATAAATGGTGTTCGCCATTTTCATCCTCGTAGCCCACATCACCTTCCATAAAGGTGCCACCTTTCACAAACACCAGATTTTCTACGGTGGTCTTTCTCAACCAGGCTAACTCTTCATTAGTCAGTCCGCTGTTATTTTGGCTATTGCTGTTGCATGCTTGTAGTGTTATACCAAGTAAAAGCATTAGTAATGGCAATAATCGTTTCATTAGTTTCTTTTTTTATGGAATCGGAATCATTCAATTTTGATTCAGTATACTGTATTAATCTGTAGTAAATATAATAATATCAAGAGAAAAAATAATGACAAAACATAATTATTAGACGCATTGTGTTTAAATTGAAGCGAGTTTTTAGGTCACTCAATTTTATCAATTGAAATATTAATGTAAAGTTAATCTTTCAAATTGGCAGCTTATAAAAAAAAAATCCAGGAATTTGTAGGATTATGAAAAATCATGTAGTCCATTTAGCGAGAGTTTAAATAATGTAACTGTAACAGCTTGTATGAAACGCTCGCTTAGGTCTTTCTTTCTAGTTAGCAGTTGTTTGTCGCAATAAGCTTAGGTGTTGGTTTTAAAAAAAAGACTCTCTATTTACAGATGGCAAAGTCTAGATAAACTGTTAACTCGTTTTGACAGGTATCAATTCCTATTTGCGAACTGCTTGATGTGTTTAAACAACTAAAAAACAATTTTGGCAGACTAAGTTTCTCATAATTCATTCAACTTTATATGGTTCAATTAATTCTTGTTTGCTAGGAGTAATTGTGTTAATCTTTAGATTAGTGGTGTTGATATCATAAAACACAGCTTTTGTGTTGTTTATTAGTCGTTTGATGGATTATTTCTGAAAGAGTTTACTGTTAATTTAAAACTTTTGAGCCTGAGAATTATGTAATGTCTGAATTTCACTCAACTCTTTGTTTTGTTAATTATATTTTTCATACATTTGTCTTCGGGTCGCGTCGATGTTCGTATTAATAAGGCTGTTGGGCTTGTTGGGCTTGTTGGGTTAGTTAGGTTGTTTTATTGATCGCTGACATTATAGTTAATTGCTTAATCTTTGTGTTTTTGCATAGATGTTAAATAATGTGAGAGCTTGCTCAGATATGGTGTTTTTACTCGACATGTTTAATTATGTTACATCTGTTTTGAGCTGAGTTTTAAGTTAGACTTCAAACTTGTCTTATATCAGCTATTAAAGACTGATTGACTGAAGAATTATCATACTGAAATATTTAATCCTGATTGAGAATCAGGTAAGCTTGAATTTGCTGTATAAAAGGAAATGTAATAGTTGAAATATAAATAATTATCAGAATAGTAAATACGTAAACACAGTTAGTTATGATTAGAGATTACGGAATTGGCGGAAATGAAGTTCCAGTAGAAGTAGGTGATGCAATTGCAGATATTCCTCAAAACAGAACACTGATGATTGAAAAATTAACATCAGATCATGTCACCAAACCAGAAATTGTAAGAGGTTTAAAAACGGTTGATGATGTTTTCGAACACTACAAGCCTAAACAAAAAGTTGAATTTCAGACATCTGAAGGTAATTCAGTGCGCGAGGTTTTAGAATTTAAGCATTTAGGAAATTTTGGTGAGAAAGGGATTGTTGAACAAAGCGAATTTTTACAGAATGCAAGTAAAAAGGGAGACGAATATCGCAATATCACTAAAAATTTAAAATCGAATGCTGTGCTTCGTAAGGTACTAGCCGACCCTGAAAAAAAACAGGCTTTGCTTGAAGCGCTTAATTCGATGGTAGAAGAAATTAATGAGATCTCAAACAAGTAAGACGTAGTTATGAGCACAGAAACACAAAAACAAGCGACACAAGGTACTGCAACAGCACCAGTAAAAAATAATGTAAAAGCCAGCTATGATGAGAGGCTTTTATCAGCAACCGAGATCTTACTTGAAAGTGGTGGTTTTGATTTACTAGAAAGCATTATTGAAAATTGTCAGAATATGAACCCTGAGCGCAAAGCGCGTAAAAGCATATTCCTGAACGAAAAGAGTCGAAAGACTGAGCGTTTGGATTTGGCTCGTTCTTTAAATACCTGGAAAGAGGTTTTGGAGTCAGACGAAAATGCTATGGCTATGATTGAGCTTTGCGATAAAAATGCTCAAGAACAAGAGCACAGTTTAAAGCAAAATTTAAGTGTAGCATTGCACTCAACAAGAGAGTTGGAGCGTTCGTATCGTTCTATGTCTATGTTTTATAAAAATACAGAGTCGGATAAGGTTCCTAATGTAAGCATTATGAATGCTTCACCTGATCAGGTGAAAGATTTGGATAATACCCGATTTATTGATGCGGTAGGACAAGAATTAAAGCAGAGTTACGATCGTTTGGATCTTAGAGATAATTATTCGTTAATGGCCATTCCTGGTTATTTAGGATCGAATGCCGTTATTGATAAATGGGCTAAAATGGCCTACAGTAATAAAGTGACTCTTGTTACCGATTTCCCAGATTTTGAGGAGCCAGATGATGTGATGGAAGTATTTGCTTCAGAAGGTTTAGCAGGAGCTGACGCTCACCGTTCTAATGCGCTAATGACCTGTAACTGGTTAATTGGTAGAAAAAAATCAGTTTTAGGCGGTGAAGATGATGATCTTACACTTCCTCCATCGACAGCATATGCTGGGAAAATTTATAATACCCTAATGTCTCAGGTTGCTGCAGGTAAAAAGCATGGTGTTATTAATGAGGTTGAGGGTGTGAGATTCGCTTTAAAGAAAAGTGAAATTTCAAATCTTGAGAAATTGGGTCTTATTCCTATGGTTAATGAGTATGGTAAGGTTATGGCCTTTTCAGCTAAAACACTTTTCAATGGCGACAATCTGGGCTTACAAACCTATTCTGTTGTTCGAGTGTTCGATTACGTAACCAAGGTACTTATGGACTTCTTAAACAGAAGAGCTTTTGAGAACTTTAGTCCTCGTACTAAAAAAGATATGCAAACTCAGATGATTCACTTTTTAGATTCCATTAAAGGAGCCGACAATTTGATCGAAGATTTTTCTGTAAAACGTTTCGAGCAAGATCCAATACAAAAAGACAGAATCTATCTGGATATACATATGAAGCCTTATTTCCCAGCTAAAAGTTTTTTAATTAAAATGGATGGTCAAAAAGGAAATGATGGTGCAGAATGGGATTCGGAATACGAGCAAAAATAACTTGTAAAACAGTTTTGGGGTAATTTTTTGTAATTACCCCAAGCTTGTTTTAAAGAAAGAGGACTTCAGTTTTGGTTAGAGAGATTACTTGTTAATTGACCTCATTTATTTTGATTGTATGTAAACGGGAAACAGATGAATAACACATTAAAGGAATTGGACCGAGTCTTGGCGCTTATAATTAGACAAGATAAAAAAGGTCTGGAAACTTATTGGGAAGAGGTTGTTGACTTACTAAAATCTCATAGGATAGAATATGTTCATGAGATCTTAAAAAGATTGACTGTACTGGGATATATTGTGATAAGTAAAGAAACTGATAATTATAAACCGACGCTGGATGGTTTGGTGTTTTTCGAGAATTCAGAAGGTAAACCTTTTCAGGAAAAAGGAACTCTCGGGTCTGATAATGAGTTTCTTCATATGATAAAGGATGAGAAGACGAAGCCTTATCTTTTTTTTCTACTGGTGTTTGTTTTGTTTGCTTCATTTTGGTTTTATAAAATGAAAATAACAAATAAAAGACTTGAACATATTGAAGCAATTAATATTGAAACAAAACGATTGATCGACAGTTTAGAGGTGGTGAATGCCAAGCTAAATGAGGAAATGAAAGAAAAGGAAATCCAGCTAAAGAAGTCTATAAACTGGTCTGCTTTTCGTATTAATAAGTTGAAAAAAGAATTGGATCAATTAAAAAATCAAGTTCACCTTACTTCTGAAGATTATAGAATTTCCTTCACAGAATTCCCAGATTAAAAGAAGGCTCGTGCGGTTTAGATGTGTGCCTTACTAATGAATAATATCAATAGTTTTCAGAATAAATAAACTATTGTTAGGTAATTGAATGACTAGTGTAATGATTGTTTTTTAAATAAAAAAAGATGAACGTAAAAGCAGAATTTCAGACTACAGATATGAACGAGCCAGACTCTATAGTAGAGTGCCATTTTGGACAAAATCAAATAGCGCAGGAAGGTAAAGAAATGGGACGCTCTAAGGCATCTACCATACTGTTGAGAGTTCAGAATACGAATGATATGCCCTATTATTTTGCTTGGGCAAAAGAACCCAACGACAAACGCTCAGGTGGTATTGCTTTTAAATCGGCCAATGGACAAAAGGTTACTCAAGTTAATTTTACTGATGCTGTTTGCAGCTCTATTCGAGTTCATTATTCGGCTAATGAGGAGAATCCGATGTACATCGATTTTAGCATATCTGCCAAGGAGCTTGTTTTGGAATAGAGATGCTTAAAAGGTTTGAGTATTGGAAGAACATCTTTGGAGAGCTTGGTATAAAATATAGAGAATGGATTGTTTGAAGTTACCAATCGATTTTAAATCGATTATGGAGAAAGGGAACTGTCAGAAGTGTAGCGTTGATTATTCCATAAAGCAACATTTGCATTTAATGCTGACCAGTTATCAAGGAGAGCTAAGATCAGTATCTGATTTTGGTAATCAAGTTTGGGACAATGATTTTATGCATGTGAGATTCGACAATGAAATCACAAGTAAAATTAAGGGTTCCTTAATTCAAAACATTAAAGAATTTGAAAAACGCCTTTTTGTCGAGACAGTAGATGTTAAACATTATTACGAAGAAAATCACGCAGAAGGTCATAAACTAAAAAGGCGTGTCGACATTTACATTAAAGGGGTCAATCTTATCGATCAGGCAGATTTTACACACTATGAGCATTTTTACATTGCTCCTTTATCGTATTAGGCTAAGTTGTTTTATTGTCTAGACCAATGCGTTACACTATATAAAAGAATAAATACATGCAAGACACTAAAGATGTCATAAGAAATAGGATGTTACGTTTTGCCTCACGTTTGTGGGGATATCCTGGAGCGGTATCCGAAGAATCTTTCGATCCTGTATTGGGGATGCTTATAGGTGCTTGTGCATCCGAAATAGAGAAAATCGGTAAAGAATCAGCCCTGTCTCATGCCCGTTTGATTGAATCTATTGCTCAATTAATTGTTCCTGAAGCTGACACTAGAGCTCTTCCATCTCATGCTATTGCACATATTCCAAGTTCCGATCTCGAAGACCTTATAGATATCAATACACATTTGTCTTGTGAGAAAGAGCTCGCCAACGAATTAGACAAGCATCATAAAATTGAACATTTTAATTTTGTTCCCTCCCTACAAACACAAATACATCAAGCCCAAATTAAATACATAATACCTCAGAATATTTATAAGCAATCCGAAGGGCGATATAAAGAACTTTTTGCAGCTGCGAATTATGGAAAGAGACTTAATGAGAGAGCCATTTTTTTGGGTATAGAAAATAGTGGTTTGCAGAATGAAATTCATGATTTAAGCATTTTCTTTGATTTGGAGGAACAAGATAGCAATCAGGCTTTATTTTTCAGTAATCTGAAATATGCCCATTTTTCTCTTAATGGAACGCCTCTTGAGTGCTCTTCAGTTGTGCAGAATTCAGACAATGATTCTAATATTATAGAGAAAGCTTTGAATAGTCATTCTTTGTTGGATAAGCAGCAAAATGACATTAACAGTTTTTATGCGCCGTACTTTGTAAACATTAAAAATATTAAAAACATAGCACAATGTTATGCTCCTTATCCTGCTGACTTAGAAGGCTTTTTTAACGAGGACGAACTTGATGGAATGGAGTCCAATATTTTTTGGATTAAAATCGTATTTCCTTCTATGATCAGCTTTGATTCCTTATCGCATCTCACTTGCCATCTGAATTGTTTTCCTGTAATCAATAAAAAACGCCTTAAGGAGAGTTTTCAATTACAAGATGATTTGAATATTAGAGCTTTGGCCTGCAATGCTCATTTCTATGATGTGGAGTCTGTTACCGACTCAGATGGCGTGTCATATGATAAAGGAGATCTTTTGATTAATCAGAAAGAGAATACTGATAAGCTTTCTCAGAAGCAATATGTTCTTCGTACTTCGGGTGTTGGACGATTGGATGGACGCCAGGCAGAAGATATGTTGCACGATTTGCTTGATACTCTCAGAGAGGAACGACTTGCCTTCTCGGTCTTTGGTAGCGATAACTTACAAGGGGATGTTACCGCTTTAGACAAGCAAATTAAGCTATTAAGAAGTAAAATCCAGAAAACGAATAATCCGGAATATGCTGTCCATTATATCATGCTCACTCACGATGAAAGTAAGGGGAATCCTCATGTATTTATCACTTATTGGGAAACTGGAGGTGAATTGGGGAATGGCCTGAAAAAGGGGATTAATTTGAAAATAGGTGGTAACAGTTTATTAGCAGGTCGAAATGCTGTTTTAATGAGCGGGACTCTTGGCGGCCGCGATAAGCTAAAGGGTGAGGAAAAAGTGCAAGCTTTTAAGAGCTCTTACTTGACTAAAAATAGGATTGTTAGTATGAGCGATGTAAAGGAAGCTGTGAAAACCCTGCTTGGAAAAAAAGCAGACCGAATAGAGGTGCGAAAAGCTGTTGCCATAAGCCCTAATAGGAATGAGGGGTTTATACGGATTATTGAAGTGGATCTGTTTCTTAATACCGACTACCTGTCCTTTTCAGATGATCAGGATGCCATTGCTTTTCAAAACCTTGTGGCCAGGCAACTAGAGGACGCTTCAGCAGCCATGCATTTATTTAAAGTCAGTATAAAATAGAAGACAATGAATCTAGATAAATTACTCATCCGTTTTTTCATCCTGTCATCCTTATTGTTTGGCTCTGTTTTATATTACAAGTACGATCATTATTTCAGTTGCGATGCTATAGAGATTAATATAATCGATAGCAGGTATCAGGTGGGTGAGGTTATAGGCTTTAGTTGTAACTCGGAACATGCAAAAAATGGCATATGGAATATGGGGGACGGTAGCTCGCCTTTAGAAGGTGACCGGGTGAATCATATTTATAATAATCAAGGTACATTTAAAGTTAGCTTGAACCTTGGACAAGAGTGTTACATTGAGCAACAAGTAAAGGTGAAACCCATTAAAGTGATTGTTGATTCTTCGTTTTTTCCTGTGTTTAAACCACCCAAGATAGCTTATGTTGACGTACCGGTAAGATTTACTGATTATACAAAAGGTGCAACGAGTTGGCAATGGCGATTTGGAGAATCTTACGGAATAGATTCCAGAAAAAAATCGGACACCTATACCTTTCGTACGACGGGAGTTAAGCAAGTAACCCTTATTGTTAACGATAAGGTTGAATTTGCTGGAAAAACGACAATTACAATACTGCCTGCACCCAAAGAAATTATAGAGCCGATTATTTTACCGGAAGAAGAGCTTCCTGTACCAGAGCCGATACATACCTCTGTAATGCCTAGTGCGCCCCCATTGCCTAATGTGAAACAGATATATAAAGTGAAAAAATTAACCAATGAGCATCTTGAAGAACTTCTGAAGCTGATTAGTGAAGAAAAAGAAGAGCCTTCGGTTTTGTATCCCTTTACCTGTGGTGTTTTGAGTATGCCTGTAAGGGTTAACGATAAGCGGATTTCGTTGGCTGAATTTTGTGATAAAATTAAGGGTAAAAAAATAAAGTTTGAAGAATTAGAAATTATGACCAATGAGGAAACCAATTGTGTCACTTTTATAAAAGTGCGTTACAAACGCCGGAGGGCTGGTTTAATGTATTTGTAAAATGCAGTAGTTGTTTTAGTGCTTCATAATTCAGAATGTTAGCACAAAATAATCAATATTAAGTTGGAGTAGAGAGGCTTTGCTTCATGTTAATTTGATATAGTAAATAGGATTAAGTAAACACATTATAGAAACATGGAACAGTACCCATTAATTAATTGGATAGACGGGATGAAAATCAATAAAGATTTTTTCATCGCTATGGAAAATGCTATGATTGAACGTATCAATCATTCGAGAGCAATACAGCTTAATCGAATGTGTTATGGTCTTCTCCCTGTATCATCAGCAGAAATAAAGCGCCCCGACATTAACTTGCAATTGAGCAGTAAGAATACCATTTTATTAAGGATAAACGAGTTGAGGGCAGTTACACTTGGTGGTGTATCTATAGATATTAAGGAGTCTGACAATAGTGTTCTCGAATTATCGTATACCCTTATTGAGGATTTATCCGTTGATAGATCGTTTATGATTGTTCTTTCGGTTGATCCGTATTCGAGGGTGGCCATTGGTAGTGCCGATCCTAAAGAAGAGCCTCCACGTCAGCCTTTTGTACGAAATGAGTACAAATTGAATCTGGTGCCTTATGCCAATATGAACGAAGATATGTATTTGGGCGATTTTCATCTTCCCATAGGTAAAGTCGATGTGCTTGCCGGAATCCCAAAACTAGACAATAAGTACATTCCGCCTTGTGTTGGCTTAACATCACACCCCGATATCTCAGCTTATCACCAAGAGTGCGATAAACTCCTTATCGATTTGGAGGATTATTGCATTACGATAATTAACAAGATACATATGAAACGCCAGAAGAACCAATTGTCCGAAATTGTCTTTGATTTGTGTAATAATATTCTGGTTTATTTGACACCTAGCATTCCACATATTAAGCGATCTATGGCATTGGCTAGTCCCGTAGAACTGATTGAGGTAATAGCTGGTTTGGGGCGAACAGTAAAAGGTTTAATCGATACCCGTCATAACTGTGGAAAAGAAGAACTACTCAATTATTTTACCGACTGGTGTGATTTGAATCAGGTGCGATTCGAAACGACGGTGTCTACAGTCACCTCCCAACCCTACAACCATTGTAATGTGGCTCCTGCATTTCGTGTTGGTACCGATCTTATTCGATTGTTAACGGATCTGTTTAGTAAGCTAAGCGAGTTAGATTATATTGGAGATCAGCAAGATGCTGATGTGTTTGTGAAAGAAGAAGATGAAGACGAAAAGGGAAGAAAGAAGAGACGTTTTTTTAAATCGAATAATTAACTCAGCAGCCTATGAAACCATTAAATAAGAAAGAACGAAGCAAAGCTTTTATAAACTTCATTTGGATGTTTTTGTTTACAAGCCTGCTTATTGTAGGTGCCGTGTATTTTGATTTTCGTGTGCCCCTAAAAGAGAATAAAGTGCTTAAGAAAGACAACACTAAGTTACGTAAAGAATACGATTTTCAGATGCAATTTATAGGCGGGGTAAAAGATGTTAAGATCAACTTGGACTCCATTAATATGGAAGGCCAAAATGTCTTTTTTCTAGAACAGTTGGTCAGTCGTAAACTGGCTACCATGAAAGAAGCCATTCCTAGTGACGGAATTGCCGAACAAAAGGCCTATTACGACTATGTGATTCAATTGTGTTTGGAACTGCAAACCGCCAAGAGGGAACTCCGAGATTTGCAGGGCATGAAAACAATGATAAACGATTATAAAGAAAATTTACAAAGGTATAAAGACGAATTTAATCAGGCCAAACGTGACCTGGATATCTGTCGTCAGCTTTCGAATGTAAACAGATAAGAAAAAAATAATACGAATATAACCCTAAATCACATGTAATTATGGATAGCTATTCAGTTCAAAGTGTAAGTATTGGCGATAAAACCTTCGAAAATGTTGAAATGATAAGCATAGAGGAGGACGTCGAAAGTTTTCACAGTTTTCAAGTATATATCGATGCTCGTTTTATCGAGCCATCTGCAGAAATGGATAGTGACAGAATAGCACCTGAGTATGCTAATATGGTTGGCGATTTTATAGGAGAAGCTATTAGTATTACAATAGGACTGTCAAATGCTGAAGCAAGTGAGTTGGTTTTTAAAGGCATTGTCACCCATTTAAATATTCAGCGTACAGGCGATAATTCACACACTTTATTTGCCTTTTCGGGTAAGGGAACTCCAGTTAGCCTTTTGGGATCGCCACGTATAAAAGTTTACGAAAATAAATCGATTAGGGATATTATAAGCGAAAAATTGGGGGAGCACAATGTTGTTGAACAAGGAACCATTGCACCCAATTACAGTTCACCCCTTGAATATATTGTGCAGTACCAGGAAAGTGACTGGCAATTTGTAAAACGCTTGTGCGGACGTTTGGGCGAATGGTTTTTATTCGATGGTAGCCAGCTTCATGTGGGAGCTTTGCCTTCTGGAGCAACTCATGCCCTGGAATTTCGAAAAAACCTCATGCGTTTTAATATTGGCATGCAGACGCAACCAAGCCAAAACGAAGTGGTGTCGTGGAGTTACGATCAAGTGTCCAATATTTCAAAATCTTTTAGTGAAACGGAAGTTAGCAGTAGCAATCCCTACTATACGGCAGCACAGGAAGCTGGCGAATCGGTTTATGGTATAGCGGGTATGACTCGTGATACACAGGGGCATTTGTATCAATCAGAAGAACAAGAATTAACAGTCGAAGTGGCTGCAGCAAAACAGAGTCTTTCTGCAAATATGAATCTGCTTTCGGGTATGAGCCTAGAACCCGGACTTAAGCCTGGCGATACGGTAACGGTAAGGGAAGAGCTTGAAACGGGTGGTTCTGTTGATTATGGCACTTATTTGATTCGTTCTGTTCAGCATTCTGTAGAAAAGGATCATTATTCCAATCAATTTCAGGCTGTGCCTGTGGGGACTTTATTTCCTCAATATAATGGGCATGCACCTGCTTGTGAAATGCAATCTGCTATTGTCAAGGAAAATTATGACCCAGAAGGTATGGGCCGATTGAGAGTGGAGTTTCCTTGGGCTGATGGTGTTTTAACACCTTGGGTACGAATGACAACCTTAAGCGGGGGAGCTGACAAGGGCTTTACTTATCTTCCGGAAATTGATGAAGAAGTTTTGGTCAATTTTGAGGGAGGGAATCCAGAACGCCCTATTGTTGTGGGTAGCTTTTTTAATGGGCAAGCCAAGAGTGGTATCAGTGATCCTGACAATAATATTAAAAAACTACAAACACGTGCCGGGCACGCTATTACGCTGGACGATACGGAGGGTACCGAAATGATCACCATAGAAGACCCCAATGGGAATACCATTCTTATTAATACCAGTGAGGATATTATTTCGATTACATCGAATAGCGAGTTGAATTTGAATGCTCCGATTATAAATATTAGTGGGGAGGACGAAGTTAACATCAGTTCTGCTTCTGTCACAATAGATGGTAGCGATGCCGTTGTGGTAAACAGTGCTCAATCGGTAAATGTGAATTCAGATCAGACTTTGGCTATGGCTGGAGCACAAACGGCAGACCTTACCGCAGCAAATGTTACAGTAAGTGCCGATATGGTAACCAGCATCGAAGGAACTATGGTGAATATAAATAGTTAAAGCTGTCATTAATACCTCTGTTATAATTTTATACTAAATAAATTTTAGAATGTGCTGTTAATTTAAATAGCACATTCGGAATAAGTATAAAGAGTTCAATAATATTGTATTGTAACTGTTTTCAGAATGCGTTTATCTGGAAGTTCCTTTATTCAACCACGAAGTGGTTATAAGGTAAGTTGCAGCCGAACCCTGAAAGGGTTCAACAACAATTTATCTATAATTTACACCGAAAGGATATAATTATTGCATTAAAAATAGAGTACCAAATGCGACATCATTATCTGTCTCATACTAATAAGCTCAATAAGAATATTAAGAAAATAGAAAAATGAAAGATAATCCCATAAATAAGGAATTGCAAGGCATGCATAAAAAGTGGGATGCCGAACTTGACGAAAACACGCAATTGGTTCGTTTTGTTTTGCCAGCCGAAGATGAGAAAATGTACGAAGTTTTTGTGCGCAGCAAGTGTGCACAAAAAGGGAGTACTGATGTGAGTGTTGGATTTCGAACTGTTTTTAATGATTTGGATCAGTTTTCGAATGAACTTGTAAAGGAATGGATACGCCAGACTAAAAAACACAAGAAACAATATGCCGAAAAGGGAAAGGAAATCCGCGACTGGGATACTGCTCTATATCTGAGAAAAAAGGCCAATAAGACCAAAGGTGTCAATTCCTTATTGAGTGATGCTATGGTTTCTTTCAGGGAATATCTCAATTTGGATGATGCCTTGTTTTTGAATGTTTTTCTTGTGCCACAAAGCATTTTTAAAGGACAGAACTATAATAAGTGGTTGAGTCTAGTTATGGAGCAGGGCTTGCCCGAAAATTGCCGTTTGGTTGTATTAGATAAATTGGGAGATGAATATCTGCGACACGTCTCTTTGGATTATCCTAAGCAAACAAAGACTTTGAAAATGAGTCTGAATTATCCTGATATCAGCCGACAAGTTGCCTTGGATGGCGATCCTTCTGACCCTGAAATTATTTTGAGGAACTGTTTGTATAAAATGAGCGATGCCATAAAACAGAAAGACGTCGCTTTGGTGAATAAATGGGGTGAGTTTGCTCTAAAATCGGCCTTGAACAGTGCGAATATTCCCCTATTGGGAACCACTTACATTACCTATGCGGGCATGTTGTTGAGTTTGAAGGGAAATGTAGCCGAAGCAAGAGAGCTGTTGTGTAAAGGCAATGATGCCATTAATGAGGAAGAGAAAAATGAGAATATCAGTTGCCAGCATTTGCGTCTGCAAATTTATGCCTTTCGTTCGGCATGTTGTGTATACGACAAAGATAAATATGGGGCTTTTGAATGGTCGCTAAAACAAGGGCATTATGCCCACGAAAAAGCTTTTTATATGCAGGCTCTGACTGCTTTTCGACGGGCAGCTTATTATGCGGGCAAGCTGAGTCGAAAAGAGCGGATTCATAGTCTTGAGCTTGCTTATCAGTCGGGAGAAAAACTAAACCTAAGGGAGCAAAAATTTTGCGAGTTTAGGTTTGTTGCCCTCGATTGGTCCGACGAATTGCGCCTATCGGGTAAATTGCAGGAAGCTAAAGCTATTGGAGAGAATATGAAATTAATTTTAGGAAAAAATTGGGAAAGCCAAGTTAGGGAAGAAGCCGAACTGGCAAAAAATGCCCCCCAAGCGGAATATTAATACAGACTTAAATAAAATCAGATGCCATTTTTTGCCAATAAACATTTCGTTCCCATTGTTGGAGTCGACATGCATCTTGTAAACCTGCCTTTGGGTGTTACGAGTCTTTTGCCACATCCGTTTATAGGTCATGTGTTTGATCCCAACGATAATGTACCGGGAGGCAGCACGGTTTCGGTAAATGGGGTACCCATTGCCCGACACGTTACGGTTGGTGCCTTAAATTCGCAAATGCATATTCCTATGGGTTTATCCTTTACCAATCCGCCAATGATAGCCCACGAAGCGGTTGTTTTTTATGGATCATCCAGCGTGTTTGCCGATGGCGAATCGGCTTCAGGGGTAGCCTACCAAATTATGACCTGCGACGATATGGGAATTCCCCTACCAGGCCATAAAGGGATGTTTACGCCCAACTCGAGCCTGATTCCCATTCCGCCGCCAAAACCCGTTTGTGTGGGTGCTTCCATGGCGCCAGGTATCAGCAGTTCGGGCAGTAGCAGCAGCAGTAGCAACGAAATACCCATGTCTTGTATAGAAGAACATGCCGCAACAGGTGACTCAGGCTCTGCTTCATCGGCTAGCAGCTCAGCTGCAAACTCCGAAGAAAGTATAGAGGACAGTGTTGCCGAGGAGGAAACGGAAGAGAATGGCGAAGGTGTGTTGGCTGATTTTGAATATAGTGTGTAATTAAAAAAAACAATTATGAAATTTGTATACCCTATAGATCGAATCGAACAAGATGTAGATGGTAATTTAGGATCAGGAAATAAGCGGGGTTTCTACCCCATAGGCAAACAGTTTAATTGGCATGGCGGTTTGCATATTGGCGAAAGCTCTATTACACCCATAAAAGCGATAGCCGATGGCGTTATAATAGCTTATCGAGTGCAAGAAACGTCTACGAAATTACATGATGACGATCAGAAGGGCTATTCCACAGGTTTTGTTCTGATGCAACATAAGTATAAAAGCCCAGAGGGACGTGAACTGGTTTTTTATTCTCTGTATATGAATCTTTTGCCTAAGGATAAAATGGATGATAAACACATTCCTGCTATCTTCACAGGACAAGAATATATTGTTAATGGGAAGAATGAGGTTAAAGGAGGGCCTAGAGGTGAAAATTTAAGAAAAGGACCTTCTCAATCATCTGAAATAGATGGTTTTGTGCCCAATGGAGTTAAGGTAGTAACTCAAGGAAAGAAAAAAGGAAAATATTTTAGGGTATTAAAAATTGGTGGTGTTGCTGTAACAAAGAAGGTCTATATTTATTCGACGAGCAATGAAAAAGAATTTACGGTTAAAGCTAACGAACAAGAGGTTCTTTATAAAGGTCAAAGACTAAGAAATAAGGATGATAATACTATTATTGGAACTCTTAAAAATGGTACGAAGATAAGCATTTCAGGTGAGGATGGTATTTATTACAAAGTCGTGAAAGTAGCTGGTGAAGATAAACCTGGCTTGATATGGAAAGAGGGTGTAGGATCTAAAGATTGTTTAGCTTTGGAAGATGATAAGCTTGACAAGGTTGTGAGTGGCCAAGACTGTAATATGCCCATTAAAGCAGGCACAGTTATCGGTTTTTCAGCTCCTTCTGCTTTAAATTCAGACCCGAACTACAAAACGGCTCATATCGAGGTTTTTACTGATCAAGATCCTGCAAAATTTATTACAGGTAAAGAGGATACTAATGAACACAAAGGCGTTCCATACAGAGAAAGCGTTAAAGAATCGAAAGACGATACGCTTAATACAAAGAAAAATTTCAAATTTATTAAAGGGAAAAAACTAAGTCTAAAACTGCCCGATGTATATAAAAAAGGAGATAAAGTAAAAGTAATAAGTTCTTCCGATGAACAATATTGTAAGATTAGTTTGGACAAGCAAGTTCGAGTTGTATCATGGAATGACCTAGATCATAAGGGAAAATATAGCGGAATTGATAAGTATAATCCGAAGCATATAAATAATTTACAGGCTGAATTCACTGGCTTAAAGTCGGATAGTATACTTGATTTGATTGATAAAGATATTGTTGATAAAGATGTAGACAAGGCACGAAAAGTGAGTTATACCCTTCCTGATATTTATAAAACTTGTTGGGCTAAAAAGTCTGACTTAAAAATAGTAAATGGACAAAGCGAGATAACTATGGGGGCTGATATTGCCCTTTATTCAAAAGTACCTAAAGATGGAATTAGCGAATTTGAGATTGTAGAGGATATTGTATTATCCAAATCTGAGATTGAAGATGTTGTGCCCGTTAATGAAAATCCTACTTGGTGCAAAGTAAAAGTAAAAGATAAGGAAGGAAAAAAGGAAGGTTATATTCTAGACAGTGATATTGAAAAGATATCGGCTCACGACTGGGTGGCCTTTGGTTTTAAAATTAGTAAGCTATATCCCAATAATTTTGTCTTGTCGAGTCAAGATAATTACCTGAAAATGATATGGAAAGAGCTCGGTAATGAAGGTGATGTTAACAAAGAGGAATTGACTGAAGATTTAACAGAGCAAGTTATGTCTCGCAAACTCTCCAAACTCATCTGTTACCATAATAGTGAATGGGGAGCCGATTATTCCAAATTGGAGCTAGAAGTTTCGGACTACTTCGATAAAATTATAGCTGAGGCAGACAGCAATGTAAAAGAGGATCTTGAAACTAAAAAAACGGCGGCTCTAGAGGCCTTAAAACCCAAGGTTGAAGGCTTAGATTTTTGGAGCAAAGTAAAGCTTGCTAGTAATGAACCAGAAGGTCTACCAAGCTTTGGAGATAATTTCTCTAGTGGTGCACAAACACCAAGCTATATGGCTTGGGGAGAACCTCAGGCTGAGGAAACAACTACGATTCCTTTCCCAACATCGCCCAAGGTTTACCACTTTCACCCCATTGCCTTTGTTGAGCAGATGAGGATGATGGAGAATGATGGTGCTCCATGGATGAAAGGTGTTTTGGCTCAGTATAAAAAATACTCAGGAGTAAGGCAAACGCAATCACCTCTAAAAGAACAGATTTATAAATATTTTGATTCTAGTAGTTATCCTTCTGGTACAAATAAAACAAATTGGTGTGCAGCTTTTGTTAATTGGTGTTTTGAGCAAGTTGATGAATATAAAGGAACTAACCCTATAGCCAATGTAGCTGCTTATGATTGGTTACCTCCAATTGATGCTAAAAAAGAAAGATCTGATGTTGATGGTTGGGCAAGCGGTGAAAAAATCACAGATATAAATAATGCATTTGTTGGAGCAATAATCGTCTTTTCCCATTCCCATGTTGCTTTTGTAGTTGGTCAGTCCGAAGATAAGAAGAGTTTAATTTATTTAGGAGGCAATCAGTCAGATGGAGCGGTAGGTGATGGTAAAGGTAAAAGAACAATATGTACAAATCCTAAATTAAAATCAGGATTCAATAAAAGTTTTTGGTTAGTTAAACCCAAGGAATATAAACTAAGACCAGGCGATAATGATTTACCAATTATTAATCCTAATGGAGAAGAGTTGAATTATTCTGACACACACAATTAAATTATGGAAATGAAAAATATTAGAAGGAAATACTTAGTCTTTATTTCATTTATGCTTGTTATGATTTCTTGTAAAAGTGGGATAAATCATTCCACAAACGAGGTGTCTAAAGTTGTATCGGACTGTCTGACAGCCCCCTTGTTGTTAAGTGATACTGTTGGTCTAAAAATAGGGTTGTATAATCAAATAAAAAGTGGACAATCAGCTCTTTATGAGAATTCGTTTGATATAGAGACTTATTTGTTTAAGTCTTCTGATTTAGAACTCACAATACCAATACTTATGTTTGAACTAAAAAAGTCAGGCTATATAAGACCTTCTAAAGAGGATTTTAAATCTAAAGTTAGAGAAATCTTTGGAAGGACTATTGATTATAAAATACAATCTAAATACTTATATGTTAATTTTAATGATTTTAAGGATAGAAAAATCAAATATTATAGAAATGATAATTCAATTGAAATACATCCTTTCTCAATTTTTGTGTTTAAAGAACAAATGTTCATTTCTCAGCTTTACGCCCTACCTGAAATATTCAATTACAAAGAAAAATATCCTGAAATTTTAGAGTTTGAAAAAAAGATGGAAACTAATAAACTTAATAAACTTGGTGAATCTATTTTTATTTATCGATGGATGGACGATGAAGAATTAGATTTTCAAAAAAACTTAAAAATATTAGTCGCGAGAAATAAATATCTTTTTAATAATGATTTAAGTCAATTAGATTATTTGTTAGAAAATGATTCAGATTTTATGGAAGCACTTATTAGGACTTACAATTATTGTAATGACAGGAAGCATAAGATTTGGTATGAAAAAAGGTGATCGGCATTTTGTCCTTATTTCCTATTTTTTGATAAAGCTAAAATGTACTGCTGATAAAAAAAGAACTTATCACTCCTATCGGCGCATGACTGAGCAGCCTTTGGTTTTAAGATTAGTAAAATCTACCCCAATCAGTTTGTCTTGTCGAGTCAAGACAAATATTTGAAAATGATATGGCAACAACTCGATAAGGATGGTGAGCTTGATAAAGCCGAACTGGCACGAGCATTAAAAGCCCAGGTTATGTCGCGCAAACTTTCTAAACTCATCTGTTTGCACACTAGCGAATGGGGAGCCGATTATTCTAGTTTAGAGGTAGAAGTTGCGGCCTTTTTCGATAAGCATATTGAAGAAGCAGATAAGAAGGTAAAGAAGGATCTCGAAGATAAAAAAACAGCAGCACTTGAGGCCTTAAAACCTAAAGTAGAAAACTTAGATTTTTGGAGCAAGGTAAAGGTTGCCAGTAATAAACCAGAAGGGATTCCTAGCTTTGGAAATGATGTTTCTAGTGATGCGCAAACACCAAGCTATATGGCTTGGGGAGAACCTCAGGCTGAGGAAACACCAACGGTTCCTTTCCCAACATCGCCCAAGGTTTACCATTTTCACCCCATTGCCTTTGTGGAGCAGATGAGGATGATGGGAGTCAGATTATTTTTCCCGTTGGGTAAAATGCCCTTAAACCACTCAAGAGGTTATAAAAAAAGTTCATATAAGGATTATGACTATACTAATATGGCGAACAGAGCTGCTCCATTTGGCAAACCTAGAAGCACTACAAGATTGCATGCAGGTTGTGATTTATATGGTGCCCCTGGTGATCCAATTTTTGCCATAGATGATGGTGTTGTTAATTCTGTATCTAGTTATTATAATGACACTTGGCAAGTGACTATTGTACATGAATTTGAAATTAAGAAAGGTCATAAGGTAATTGCAAGATATGGAGAGGTAAATAAAAATAATATACTTGTAAGTGTAGGAGATAAGGTAACTAAGGGACAAAAAATAGCAGAGATAGGGCTTCTTATTCCCTATGTAGAGCAACCTAAAGGCGAAAAAAGAGGAATGTTACATTTTGAGATGTATACAGGAGAGGCATCTGGTCGTATAAAACAAAATATTGAATACAACGATATGCTTTATTCAGATTCCGATGATGAAAAGTTTACATGTAAATCAGACTATCAAATAATGCATAAATTCCAAAGGAGAAAAGACCTTATTAATCCTCTTTATTATCTAAACGAAATGATCGAAACTCTTTAAAAATTGTGATATGAAATCAATAATAATAATTTCATTTGTCCTGCTACTATCTTCCTGTAACAATCAAGTTAAGCGCAAAGATGGAATACCAGAAAAATCGTTAACAAACATACGAAAAGTAAAGCCGAAGGCAGTAGAAACACAAAGTAATAATGACTTACTAAATTATGAGCTAGTAGGCTTAGCGTATAATGAAAAAGAAGAAGACTTCTATAAAAAATTCTATTTAGAATTTGAGGCATTGTGTTACGGTGGAACACCTGCTTTTTTTATAAACACTAACGAACAGAAAATTTATATTTTTGATTATATAATAGGGCAATCTTGTAAAAATAAAATTCCTCCTTTAAATAGCATTGTCCATATTTTTGACGTTGATAGTATTATTAATAAAAATTCAATGTGTTCATTTTATACGAGTAGAGTTATTAATACTAATATAAATAGTAAAGTTTCACGCAAAATATTATTCTCATTTTCAAAACATAAGAATGAAGTTTATGAATTGAAAATATACGAAGATGGGAAAGAACTACAGAACGAATTTATTACTAGATATATTTACTATGTTAATGGCGCGTATAGTAATAAATTTACTCATGAAGAATGTGGAGATTTTGAAGGTTAATATATGAGAATGCATTAACAAATCAGGATTGTATTCAGTACCGATTTAAATTATAGGAGTTATGAGACATGAAATATGTACTTAATGTGGCTAACTATGTACTTGAAAATCTATAAAGCTGACAAGCTGGAAATGACAATGAAATTTAGGGTATTTCTCTATTTAGGATTGATTTTATTCTTATCATGTAATAGTAAAACAACTAATAAAACGACTTCAGATATCACATCTATTCATGCAAAACATGGACAAACTGATATTTACTCGCTCTCAGATCAATGGTTGGGGAATTATGAAGGATCTTTTTTAAGATTAGAAGGGGAATCGGTAGATCCACGAGGGTGGGCTACGGTAGAACTACATATTTCTAAGAAAAAATCTACTTTTTACATATTTAGCTATGTTGAAGAAAAGAACTACGGACTAAAGATCGTAGAAGAAAAAGATAGCTCAATTACATTTAGAATTAGTGACACTACCCTCAATAGCAAAATTTCTTTGTATAAAAATAATAAAAATCTAGAGATGGAAAGTGATTTTATTAATGGTCTATTAAACAAGAAGCAATTAATTATAATGACTTTAAAGGACGAAAAATAGGAGAATTGCGGGTCTCTATATCGAAGTTGGTACATTGCAATATAATTAAAAAGATTAAATCCAGTACTTAATTTAAAGTGTTGGATTTAATCTTTAGTTATGTACTTGTGGAATTGTTGATATGGATGTTATAGATACATTAATCAATCAGCTTATGTCTCGCAAACTTTCTAAACTCATCTGTTTGCACACTAGCGAATGGGGAGCGATTATTCGAAATTGGAGAGCGGGGTCGCGTCCTTTTTCGATAAGCATATTGAAGAAGCAGATAAGAAGGTAAAGAAGGATCTCGAAGATAAAAAAACAACCTGGCTTAGCAGTGAAATGCCAAATCTATACAATTGAAACATGAGCTATATAGCGCAAACAACTTGGCTAGTGTAGCCCAAACGGCTAGCGTGGTATAGCGCAAAGAACTTGGGTAGCAGCACCCAAGTTGTTTGGGGATATCTTTCAAACCTATACGCCCTTCAAAAGAACATCAAACTCTACAGAAGAGCTGTTTTTTGCAAATTAAACGAAATATCATCAGATCAGGGATCTTCGAAGTTTAATTGTAGCTGAAAATGAAGCTTTTTGACTGATTTTGGATATTGTTCATTTAGATATCGACTTGAAACTTTATGCAATAAGAGTGCCTTGAAACTCTCTAATGCGTATTTTAAGCGTTTCAGGAACTTCAATACTTTCTCCAAGCTTTTGACTATAAGCCACCATCACTTGTGTGGTTTGTGTCTTTACCTCGCCAGATATGCTATCGACAATGGTCTGAGTCATGCCCACACTCTTAGTTCCAATTTTGTGGATGTGGGTATGCACCTCAATTTTATCCTTTAAAAGAATAGGAGATAGGTAATCAATTTCGAGATGCGCAACGATAAGTGCGGCATCGTTCCAGTTAATGGTTTGTCCATAAACTTGTTCGAAATAATCCAGTCGACCAAGGTCAAGGTAACTCAGCTGAACACCGTTGTTTACGTGGCCCATAATATCGATATCGCCAAAGCGAATCTGAATTTTCTTTTTGTGATTGCAGTTCATAATTTTGTATTGAGAAGACAAAATTAAGTATTATTTACGAATGTTGATATTAATTCAGACTTAAACGTATTTATTTATCTTTCTTAGGCTTAATTAAACCACCAACAAGAATTCCCATCACCAATCCATAAGGAACCATAGAGTACCAATTGGCTTGGATGGGGCAAGTTCCACTGATACAACCCACGTATTTCCAATAGAAATAAGCACCTATAATACCGATTATGCCTCCTATTATTTCAAACCTTCTGTTTTTTATAAATTGATTCATATTCAGGTGTTTTGAGATTCAAATTTACTTAATGCGAATGAAAATAATAGCATTAAAATGAATTTGATATTTGTTCAGTCGTGTAAGTTTTGAATTCTGCTAAAAGCCCCAAAAGTATTTATTTCTCAAGCAAATCTTTATTCTTAACTTTGTTACTCGCTCAGCTAATACGCTTTTGCGTTAAATTATAAATTTATATTCTCAATTCTGAGATTAAAACCTATTTTATAAAATGCTAAAAATTTACCACAACCCGCGTTGTTCAAAATCTCGTGCCGCCTTGGCTTACCTTGAGGAAAAAGGGCTAAAACCTGAAATCCGTCTGTATTTGAAAGAGCCTTATACCGTCGAAGAAATGGAAGACGTGTTGAAACGAATGAATAAGGAACCTCAGGAGATTGTTCGAACTCACGAAAAATTGTATAAGACAGATTATAAGGGTAAAATCTTTAATCACGATGAGTGGATCAAAATCCTTTTGGAATCGCCACAATTGATTCAGCGTCCTATTATTGTAAGTAATCACAAAGCTATTTTTGCTGTTCCAGCAGAGGAGCTTGAAAAAATTATAGATTAACAGTTAGTAATTAATAATTATTCATCACTAATCGTTAATCATCAATCGCTATGAAGATCTTTCGTCTCTTATCTATCCTATTTAATAGCTTAATTCTTTTCTCCTGTGATCCTTTTGGAACAAAAATAGGAGATGATGTGAGTTGTTATGAAGCCTCAGAACCTGAAAATGTTACTTTCCCAGATACACTTAAAGTGATGACTTGGAATGTGAAGTTTGGTGGGGGACGAATCGATTTCTTTTTCGATTGCCATGGGGATAGAGTCATTATGGAAAAGGAAGAAGTGGAACAGAACATGGAGCTCTTGGCTGAGAAGATACGTGAAGTAAATCCAGATATTCTCTTTTTACAGGAAGTTGATATTGATGCGAAGCGATCAGCTTTTATGAATCAGCTTCAAATCCTTTTGGATAACACGACTCTCAATTACGGGGTTTATGCCTCGCAATGGAAAGCTAAAACCATTCCCAGCGATGGTATCGGCAGAATGGATTCGGGTAATGCTATTCTAAGCAAATGGGAACTGAATGATGCTAAACGAATTGCACTTCCACTAATAGGCGAACAGAACTTTGTTGTACGTTACTTTTATCTGAAACGAAATTTACTGCATGCCAAGTTGAAGAAATCAGATGGGGTACTGAATTTGCTCAATACACATGCATCAGCTTATGCAAAAGATAATACGAAACAGCAGCAGCTAGAAATAATTAAGGCTTATGCTGATTCTATTAATGCAAATGGTGAGCCTTTTATTCTGGCTGGTGATTTTAATGCCCTGCCTCCCAATACCAAGCAAACTCAGAATTTTGATGATTCAGTTTGTGAGGATGCTGACTACGATGCGGATGATTACAGTGCTGAAACCAATTGGATGAACCCATATTATGAGAGTTATGAATCGGCAATTTGTTTGGGTGAGTACTCCAATGATAATATCAAGCATTGTACTCACACTACTGATAAAAATGGCTTTTGGAATCGTAAAACAGATTACATATTCACCAATAAGAGTTTTGTCTCTGGATCAGGTAAAACGATTCAAGATTGGATGGAGGCGTCAGATCATGCACCAATTATTGTGATGTGGTAATGTGAAGATAAAAGAATGTGATGATGTGTACAATCTGGTTATTGAGTTGTATTTATAATGGCTTTTATGGTTCTGTAAACTCTAAATAGGCTTGTTTTGATTTCAATTGTATCCTTTCTGGATTTAATAACCTGTGAAATCTGTGGCTCAATAATTAGTGATGATTGGATGGTCGGTGTTGTACTCATAACAGAATTATCACATCAACATCACATCAAATCAACTCATTACTAAACATGATGCAAAACATCAAAATTTTAATTCCCTAAGTGATAAAAAGGCCTTATTTTTAGGCTCTAATTTTAAAACAGTTACATTAACAGTTACAGTTATGGCAGATAATAAACTTTTTAGTGACTTTGCTCCACAATCAACCCAAGAGTGGATTGACAAAATCGCTAAAGATCTTAAAGGGGCTGACTTTGATAGAAAGTTAGTTTGGAGAACGAATGAAGGATTCAATGTACAGCCTTTCTACAGACTGGAAAACATGGATGATAAAGCCTTCATGAACACTTATCCTGGAGACTTCCCATATGTTCGTGGAAACAAGAAGGATAACAATGATTGGTTGGTTCGCCAAGATATTATTGTTGAAGATGTGAAAGAAGCTAACGAAAAGGCTCTTGATATCTTAAACAAAGGTGTCGATTCAGTAGGATTCGTTCTTAACTGGAAATCAATCAGCAAAGAAGAATTAGCTACTTTGTTAGAAGGTATCTATATGGATTGTGTTGAAATTAACTTCACGAAATCACATTCTTCTGTTGAGCTACTTCAAAACTTACAAGCACTAGCTACTGAAAAAGGTATTGCTTTAGACAAAGTTCAAGGTGGTATTTCTATCGATGTTATTTCAGGATTTAGTACAGTAGGTAACTACTGTCAATCAGAAGAGAGCTCTTTTGCTTATGTGAAAGAAGCTATCGAAGCAGCGAAAGCCCTTCCTAACTATAAAGTTATTGCAGTAGGTGGAAGCTTGTTCAATAACTCGGGATCTTCAATTGTTGAAGAATTAGGTTTCTCTTTAGCATCGGGTGCTGAATACCTTGGAAGAATGATCGAAGCAGGTCTTTCTGTTGATGAGGTTGCTCCTAAAATGCGTTTCAACTTTGCAACAAGCTCTAAGTATTTCATGGAGATTGCTAAGCTAAGAGCTGGACGTATGCTTTGGGCGAACATTGTAAAAGCATATGGTGCTTCAAACGAAACGGTTTGTAAAATGTTTGTTCACGGTGAAACTTCAGATTGGAACAAGTCTGTTTACGATCCTTATGTGAATATGTTGCGTACTCAAACTGAGTCTATGTCTGCTGTTTTAGGTGGTTTGGATTCATTCACAGTTAAGCCTTTCGATTCTGTTTATGCTGAGTCTTCAGTATTCTCTGAAAGAATTGCTCGTAACCAACAGTTATTATTGAAAGAAGAATCGCACTTGGGTAAGATTGCTGACCCTGCTGCTGGTTCATACTATATTGAGTCATTAACTGAATCAATCGCTGATGAGGCTTGGAAATTATTCCTAGCTGTTGAAGACAAAGGTGGATACCTTGCTGCTTTCAAAGCTGGATTCGTTCAAGATACGATTAAGGCTACTGCTCAGAAGAGAGATTTAGCTATCGCGACTCGTAAAGAAAACTTCTTAGGAACAAATCAATTCCCTAACTTCGGTGAGGTTCTTGAAACGATTCCAGAAGCAACTCTTGCTCCGGAAGATAAAACTGCTGCCAATGCGGTTTGCGAAACTTTGAAACCATACCGTGGTGCTCAGGCTTTCGAAACACTTCGTAACAAGACTGATATTTTTGCTAAGGAAAATGGTCGTCCTAAGGTGATGATGTTCCCTATCGGAAACTTGAATATGCGTAAGGCTCGTGCACAGTTTGCATGTAACTTCTTCGCTTGTGCCGGATTCGATGTTGAAGACCACAATGGTTTTACTTCAGTTGAAGAGGGTGTGAAATTCGTAACAGAGAAAAATGCTAAGATCGTTGTGCTTTGTTCATCAGATGATGAGTACGCAACTATCGCTCCTGAGCTTTTCGAAGCACTTAAAGGAAGTGCAACTCTTGTTGTAGCAGGTGCTCCTGCATGTGCTGACGAGTTAAAAGCTAAAGGAATCGAGAACTTCGTTAACGTGAAATCTAACGTTCTTGAAACTTTAAAAGCATATCAAGCAGACTTAGGAATCTAATTAGTTAATGGGTTAATGAGTGAATGAGTTAATGAGTGAAAAAGTAAAAAAGTATATAAGTAATCTTTCTTGATACTTTGTACTTGATACTAACTACTAGTTACTGATCTACTCACGACTAAAAAGAAAAAAAATGAAACCAAATTTTAAAGATATAAATATCAAGTCATCTCAAAGAGCTGCTGCTACTTCTCAGGAATGGGAAAAGGAAAACGGCATCGAAAAATCTTGGATGACACCAGAGCAAATTCCGGTTAAAACAGCTTTTAACAAGGAAGATTTAGAAGGTATGGAGCACTTGAACTATGTTTCAGGTTTGCCACCATTCCTGCGTGGACCTTATTCAGCAATGTACCCATTGCGTCCTTGGACAGTTCGTCAGTACGCAGGTTTCTCTACTGCTGAAGAATCAAATGCATTCTATCGTCGTAACCTTGCTGCTGGTCAGAAAGGTCTTTCTGTAGCATTTGACTTGGCTACTCACCGTGGTTACGATTCTGATCACCCTCGTGTAATTGGTGATGTTGGTAAAGCAGGTGTGGCTATTGACTCTATTCTTGATATGGAGATCCTTTTCGATCAGATTCCATTGAATAAGATGTCTGTTTCTATGACTATGAATGGTGCTGTACTTCCAGTATTGGCTTTCTACATTGTTGCAGGTTTGGAGCAAGGCGCTAAGTTGGAAGAACTTTCAGGAACCATCCAAAATGATATCCTTAAAGAGTTCATGGTGCGTAACACATATATTTACCCACCAGAGTTTTCAATGAAAATTATTGCTGATATCTTCGAATTTACTTCACAGAAGATGCCTAAGTTTAACTCTATTTCTATCTCTGGTTACCATATGCAAGAAGCAGGTGCTACAGCAGATATCGAGTTAGCTTACACACTAGCTGATGGTCTTGAGTACTTGAAGAAAGGTGTTGCTGCAGGTATGGACGTTGATGCTTTTGCACCTCGTTTGTCTTTCTTTTGGGCGATTGGAATGAATCACTTCATGGAGATTGCTAAGATGCGTGCAGGTCGTTTACTATGGTCTAAGATTGTAAAACAATTCAATCCTAAGAATCCTAAATCTATGGCATTGCGTACTCACTCGCAAACTTCAGGTTGGTCATTAACTGAGCAGGATCCTTTCAACAACGTTGGTCGTACTTGTATCGAAGCAATGGCTGCTGCATTGGGGCACACTCAATCATTGCATACAAATGCATTGGATGAGGCGATTGCATTGCCAACTGACTTCTCTGCACGTATTGCTCGTAATACTCAGATTTATATTCAAGATGAGACGACAATCTGTAAGGCTGTAGATCCTTGGGCTGGTTCATACTACGTAGAGTCATTGACTCAGGAGTTAGTAGACAAAGCTTGGGCTCATATCGAAGAGGTTGAGAAATTAGGTGGTATGGCTAAGGCGATTGAGTCTGGTATTCCAAAACTTCGTATCGAAGAAGCGGCTGCTCGTACCCAAGCTAAGATTGACGCTAATACTCAAACTATTGTTGGTACTAACAAATACCGTCTAGAGAAAGAAGATCCATTGGATATTCTTGAAGTAGACAATACTGCTGTACGTGTAGCTCAAATCGAAAGATTGAACAAGTTACGTGCTAACCGTGATGAGACTGCTGTTCAAGCTGCTCTTGAAGCGATTACTGCATGTGCAAACGGAGGTGAAGGTAACCTATTGGATCTTGCTGTTAAAGCGGCACAATTACGTGCATCTTTAGGTGAGATTTCTGACGCATGTGAGAAAATTTGTGGTAGATATAAAGCTGTAATTAGAACTGTATCAGGCGTGTATTCATCAGAATCAAAAGAAGATGCTGACTTCGCTAATGCGAAAGAGTTAGCTGATAAATTTGCAGAATTGTCAGGACGTCGTCCTCGTATCATGGTTGCAAAAATGGGTCAAGACGGTCACGATCGTGGTGGTAAAGTTGTTGCTACAGGTTTTGCTGATATCGGGTTTGACGTGGATATGGGACCATTGTTCCAAACTCCAGAAGAATCTGCTAAGCAAGCTGTAGAAAATGATGTACACATCGTTGGTGTTTCTTCATTGGCTGCTGGTCACAAGACTTTGGTTCCTGCTATTATCGAGGAATTGAAGAAATTGGGACGTGAGGATATCATGGTTACTGCAGGTGGTGTTATTCCAGCTCAGGATTACGATTTCTTATACGAAGCTGGTGTTGTTGGTGTTTTTGGTCCTGGTACCAAAGTATCAAAATGTGCTATCCAAATGTTGGAACTTCTTATTGAAAATAATCAGGAGTAAGCAACTCTCGATTCAATATATTAATAGCCTGTCAGTTTACTGACAGGCTTTTTTGTGAGTAAAACTCTCTGTTTTCACTTAAATTGTGATTGGATTGGTTTATTTACATAAAGTGATGAAATGTTATTACGAATAGGTCGAATTTGATGACTAATTGCTGATTTTTTAAAAAAGCTGTACCTTGCTCGTCAAAAGTAATAACTAAAAAATCATTGCTATGTATCTAAGGTTTAAAAGGAGTTTATGGATTATTTCGATAATAGTTTCTGTGTTTTTTATGGCTTGCAGTAAAGATGACGACCCAATAATAGAGAAAGATGTAGAGAAAGATGTAAATTATCCTGTTTATGTTTCTGAAGCAGAACAAGGGGATTATAAAAATATATATTCATATGAGAGAGTAGATGGGAAAATTCGTTTGAAACAAATTGATTTGTATAGAGCGGGTGTAAAGGGATATGATCTTAAATTAAGCTATGATGAACAAAATCGCTTAATTGAATGTATTCGTTCAGTTGAGGTTTCGGATTATTATTATCATGAAAATAAAATATTGAATGAATTTCTACCATCAGTTTATTCTATTCAGTATACCACACATAAATTGACAATAATTGATAATGATACAGATAAAATAAAAATATATGATTTGGGTGATGATGCTTATGCGTCCAAAATGAATTCTAATTTAGTGAATGGTTCTATTGAGATGACTTTTCATAGATCAGGTACCGATTTTGTTCGTATCGATCGTACATTAAGCTCCGGAAGTACAATTAGTAAAACACAGTCCGTTTTTAGTTATGACGATAAAAAATCGATAGATTATTTAAGGGTGATGCTACCCTGTTTATTTTCCGAGCATAATGCTTTGAGAATAGTTGAATCTGAAGAAGGTCAGGAAGTTCGTAAGACAAATTATGCTTACACATACCGAAGCTTTGATTTCCCTGTAACAATTCTTAAGAATGAAATGACTTATAGTGGTTCTGAAGAGGAGTCTCAACGAACAACAACCACTTTAAAATATGTAAATGCAGATAACATCTAATTTTAAGCTAATATATCTTAAGCCTATCAGTTCAATGATAGGCTTTTTTTGTTTTACAGTGTAATGGTGTTGTATTTTTATGTGTCCTGTTTTGCTGAGCCTATTTCCTTGCAATACAGCAGTGATGTAATGTGTTGTTTTATTATCTCTTTCATATTATGTAATTAAGCCTTAACTTTGTGTTCTGTTTTAACTGTTAAATGTAATCCTCATGACCTCAAAGTATAATGTGTCTTTATTTTTTTTACTGATTTTATTATCATTTTCGGCTTGTACAAAAGATGAAAAATCTAAAGAAGAGGAGCCTGATGTGCCAGAACCTGAGGTGATTGTTTCTGATTTAGAAGTGAATTATCCTATTTATGTCGCTGAGGCAGTACAAGGAGATAGTAAAAATACCTACTCGTACGAAAGAGTTGATGGCAAGGTTCGTTTAAAGCAAATTGACTTATACCAGTCAGACTCCAAGAGATACAATCTGAAATTTAAATATGATGAGCAGAATCGCTTAATTGAATGTAAACGCTCTGTCCCTATTTCTGATTACAATTATCATGAAAATATAATATGGAATGAACTTCTTCCCACCAATTTTTCAATTGAATACGCTACTGATGAGTTAACTGTAATTGATAGTGATAATGCAGATAATAAGAGAATTTATAAATTAGGAGATGATGGTTTTGCAAAAGAGGTGAGCTGGAGTTCCGAAGGAAAGTCTCATGTTATGACTTTTGAGAAGTCAGACAATGACTTTGTTAATTATGATCTTATTTCTAGTACAGGAGATTTGTCTTCTAAAACAACTTATCAGTTTAAATATGATGAAAGAAGATCTATAGACTATTTATGGATGATATTACCCTGTTTATCTTCCAAGAATAATATTTTGAGAGCCGAAAAAATTCTCGATGGCAAAGAGATTAGTATGAAGGCATATGCTTATAAATATCATACCTTAAATTTTCCTGTCACGATTCTTATGAAAGAAATAGACCCAGATGGCAATGAAGAAGACCTACATGGAAAAACAATTACTTTAAGTTATGTAATTGCTGACCATATATAATTTTAACAAGTAGATTTTAAACCTGCCAATTGATTGGCAGGTTTTTTTATGAATTTACTTATCTTGCTGGCTGACCAACTTCGGACGATTAAAGATTTGAAATAATGAAGATCCAAATTATTAGTATTGCTTTAAGTTTTATCACCTTAACAGGAATGACTCAGAAAATGAATCAAATTATAATTGATGATCGTGTAGAACGTTCAATTTTAATTGGAAAAGTGACGCTTGATGGGTTAAATGATACTCTTTGTGCTGACTGGTTTAAGCCAGAATATAAAGCCTACGAGAGTGATGCAGCTATTCTTTCGCAATTAAATAATAAGGATCTCTCAGAGCTTAAAATGACCCTTGTTTTGGGAACCTGGTGCCATGATAGTCATATACAAGTACCAAGAATGATCAAATTGTTGGAAGAGTTAAAGTTTCCCATGTCGAGCTTGGAGATATTTGCGATGGATACTTATAAGAAAGCTCCCAATATTGATATTAAAGCCATAGGTGTGAAACGGGTTCCAACCCTTATCGTTTACAAGGCAGAGAAAGAACTAGGACGTATTATTGAAAGACCCAAAATAAGCCTTGAGAAAGATTTGTTAGAGATCCTAAAATAGGATCTCTTTAAGTGATTTAGAGATTATTCGTAAGAGAACATCTGTAAGTAGACTCTTCGGTTAAAGGCTCGACTTTTCTTATTTGTATTCTCAACTAACGGAGCATCTTCTCCGTGTGAGATAATAATGATTCTCTTTTCATGAATATTGTGTTTGATTAGGTAGTCGTGTATAGAAACTAAACGCTTATACGCAAGGATTCTATTGTGTGCGCTGGATCCTGTATCATCTGTACAACCATGTAATTTTAAAATGTATGTTTCATTTTCTTTCATGATGGAGACGATGCGATCGGCTTTTTGTTTTGAAACAGTAGTTAAATTCGACTTCCCAAATTCATAAAATAGATTTTCTAATTCTTTATCCAAAGTAATTTTGGTGTTTCTTTTTTCCTTTTTAGTCTGATCAGGACAACCATTGTTGGCGATGCTTCCTGCTGTATCTGGACACATATCTTCACTGTCATTAATACCATCCTTATCAGAATCTAGAGTGCATCCATTTTCATCAACTTTATAGAATGGAGGTGTGTTAGGACATTTATCATCTTCGTCTAGAACGCCATCTCTATCCTGATCATTAAATTTACTATTAGCTTCATATTTGTCGAGTTCTTTTTCAAGTTCACTTATCTTATTGTATTTTACTTCAAGAAGATCTTTTAGGTGTTTAAGTTCTTGATTTTGTTGGGTTTGTTTTGATTTAGAAGTTTTGCGGAAGGTATATCCAATAAGAAATTCGTGATTACTAGCTGAAATATGTGCTGAATTTTGCGTGTTTACATTGTACGAATATCCCATTTTTAGATTCTTTAAAGCATGAACTCCAATATTTAAACCAATGGCATATTTGTTTCGATAATTCACACTAAACCAACCTTTGCTTTTAAGTTTAACTTGCGCATTGATATCGTATTGTAAAGGCGTATTTTTAACAAATCGCATCATAAAATTTGGTACAAAAGAAAGATCTTTTATGCTGCTAATAGGAATTTCATAACTCCCTGATAAAAGAACATGACGAGATTGTCTATACAGATCGTCGCCATCGTATTTCGAAATATTCGATTGATTGATAAGCTGAGGTATGGCCAGGGCAACAGTCAGATTTTTATTTGTATAATAAGCTCCAATATTTGCAACAAATTCAGTGTTGTTATAATTATTTGCTTGTAATAGCTCATCATTTAAATCGGCATTTGTATTTTTTAAATCCAAGCGGAAATCTGAAATGCCGGCTGATAAACCCAAACGTAAAAATTGATTTTCATTTATTTTGATTCGATAGGAATATGCAAAATCAGCTTGTGTTGTATTAAAAAGGCCAACATTATTATTTGATAGGTTAAGGCCAATTCCATATTTACCTTCTTTTAATCCTGTATTAAGGGTAAATGAGTGAAAAACTTGTCCTCCATCAAAATCACCAAATTTTTTATTTCTAAGAATATAGGCTTGAAATAAATTATTGTAACCTACAGCAGCAGGGTTATAAACACTTGGGTTAATATAGTATTGGTCGACGAGAGAAACCTGTTGAGCTTCTGCTTTAAACAAGAAACTGAAAAAGAATATAAGGTTAATAAAAATGAACCGAAGGAGACTGTTTGTGATATTGCGTTTTCTCATGGATGAAGAGATGTTAAAATCAACTTGTTTGAACTTTCTTTTAATTGCCTAAAATTGATAGTATCCCTTTTACGGGAGGCGTATTACTTCGATTAAATTCGACAAGGTAGAAGTAGGAACCATTAGGGAGCTTAGACTTATTATAAGTTCCTTTCCAATCGTTTTGATATTTAGATGAATGATATACTTTTTGACCATAAATATTAAAAACGGTAACTTCTGGAGCCTCCCATTCGGGTTTATAACTTATAGTCCAGCTATCATTCCTGCCATCTCCGTTAGGCGTTAAAACCTTATTCACAACATAGTTTTTCTCATTATCAAAATCGATTTTAAATTCGTGCCCTGTAGTTGTCGATTTGCATAAGTTGGCATCAATAACAGCAAGTTTATAATCACCTGCTTTCAAATTGCGTAGCTCAATAAGATTATCTGCATCTATAACTGTTTTATAGTTTTCGAAAATGTAAGTAAAAGGCGCTTTACCTTGATATACTGCAACTGTAACTTCTCCATCTTTACCTTGACTTTCATTTCTGGTAATGATATCGACTTGTGGTTTCGAGTGAATTTTTAATTCGGGTTTAGCGGCAATAACTTCATCAACGCAATTGTCTATGTGAATTATAAATTCAGAATCAATATCGGCAGTAAGATTTTCAAAGACCAAAGAACCACCATCGCTTTTAATCTTTTCCAGATCAATATCTCTATCGTACAAATGATAAATGATACCTTCTTCAGTAAGTGGTAATTCGATATCAACGGTTTCACCTAAGCATATTTCTCCTGGTGTTACAAGATTTTCAATAGGAAGGTTGTGGGTTTTAATTAATTTGACATGAACGGATTCATCAATTTTTAAATTGTGAGGACAGGTCATTTCTTTCGCATATGCTGAGTAATTTGTACTTTGATTCGGGTAAATTTCTGGAAAGTTGGCAGTTTCGCCATTTCCTATAATTTTCGCCGTTAAAAAATTCTGGCCATCGTGTAATTGGTAAATAACTTCCTCTTGACTGTCAACAAGACTTATAATAATAGGTTCACCCTCGCATATTTCGTTCTGATTACTTATTAACTGTTTGTTTGTACTAACGGGCTCGTGCACGTCTATCTTTAATGAGAAATTCACATTTACAGGATCGATACAAAAGTGCCCTTTGGCATTTACATGATAAGTTGTACTTACTTCAGGACTCACTTTCTCAAAATCGATGAATCCACCATTTCCAGTAAGTTTTCCTCCAAGTATGCTGTCTTCAGTAATGAGTTGGTAGTCTACTGAAGTGTCTGAAGGTGAGAGTGAAATCGTAACTTCGTCACCCTGACATATTTCTTTCTTATCGGAATACATATAAAGTTGTGTCTCAGGAGACAGTCGGACATCAACTGGAATAAGATCGGTTAAGGGAATAACTGTTTCGCATGATTCTCTTTTGGCGTTAATATGATAAGTGGCACTTCTAAATGGTTTAAAATCATTGATGTGCAATGTATTTCCATTTCCAAGAAATAAGACCTCATTGGTATTAGCCCCACCTTCAATTTGATAATAAACATCAGGTTCACTATCTTCAATTGAAATATTTATGCTTTCCCCAACACATAGTGAATTATGGTTTGTATTAACCTCCATATTAATTAAGGGAAGACTCAGTATTTCTATTTCAATTTCTGGACTCAGCTCAATGGATTCTGAACTGGCGATATGTGTTGCAACAACAGTATAGCTTGTGCTTGTTATGGGAGATAAGTTATTAAAGCTAGCTTCGATTCCTGTTCCTATAATTGTATTTGAAACCCATTGGCCTGAATTATTATTTCTAAGTTGATATCGTACGCCAAGTTCAGTGGTTTGGAGAGTTATGTTAGTGGATTCGCCTATGCAGAGTCTGGTGTCTCCACTTGTGACAGAGATAGTATTATCAGGTACTACTTGTGAACAATAGCTTTTTTGTGCAAAAAAGACAAAAAAAGTAAAGGCGATAAAAGCTTTGAGGATCTGTGTTAGTGGGGCATGTGGGGACATCGATTAGATCTAATTTTGGTTTTCGTATACTGGTGATTTTTTATAATTGTAATGTTTTTTATTATGTTACTATAAAGGGGGTGTTTAATATTTATTGTTATAAATAGGTTCTTATTTTTTACGGCAGGTAATATAATACAAATCAGCTGAAATTAATACAGTTGTGGTTTGTTTTTTAAGAAAGTGTTACGCTTGTTGATAAGGAGGTTGAAATGATTGATTAGGGCTCGTTCTAGCTGCTGTAAGTAGAATTATTGATCAATTGGAATAGTTTTTTTTTACTATTTTTGAAATAAAACCGAAAGATGAGCGTCAATTAAATTCACTAAACTCTATTTTTTCCTATTTTTGTTTAATACCTACTAAATAAATTAATAAAATGCAGGAGACTTTAAGTACAGAACTTTTGGAAAAACAAGAAAAGCTTGATTGTAGATATTTAAGAATGGCTATTGTTTGGGCTGAAAATTCTTATTGTAAACGTCGCCAAGTAGGAGCTTTAATCGTAAAAGATAAGATGATCATATCTGATGGATACAATGGAACCCCTTCGGGATTTGAAAATATCTGTGAAGATGATGATAATAAAACAAAGCCTTATGTTCTTCATGCAGAGGCTAATGCAATAACGAAAGTAGCGAAGTCGAGTAATAGTAGTGAAGGAGCAACTCTTTATGTGACAGCGACACCTTGTATCGAATGTGCAAAACTTATTATTCAGGCTGGCATCAATCGAGTTGTTTACTCTGAGCCATATCATTGTACCGATGGTAAAGATCTTTTGATTAGAGCAGGAATAGAGGTTAGATTTATTGATAGTAAGAACTTATAAAACCATATAGAATGAATAATAAAACGAAGATATTTCTTCCTATTTTATTAGCATTGGCTATTATTTTGGGGATGTTTATTAATTCTTTTTTTCAACCTAATTCAACGCCTGGTGTATTTAGAGCACCTGCTACTACTGCAAACTATAAGTTAGATGCAGTTTTAGATATGATTGTTGAAGATTATGTGGATACCGTATCGGCGAAACGTTTGGTTGAACAAGCGATTCCAGCTTTACTTAAAGATTTAGATCCCCATACGGTTTATATTCCTGCCAAAGACTTGCAGCGCTTCAATGAAGATCTAAAAGGAAATTTTGGTGGAATTGGTGTTCAGTTCATTCGTTATCAAGATACAGTTGCAGTTGTTAGAGTTGTAGAAGGTGGTCCTTCTGAGCATGTGGGTGTCCTTGCTGGAGATCGAATTGTGAAAGTTGATAGCATTCCAATTGTTGGTGCTGAGATTAAGGATGATTTTATCATGAGTAAGTTAAAAGGCCCCAAAGGAACAGGAGTTAAAGTGAGTCTTGCACGCCGTGGAGTTAAGGATTTGATTGAATTAGATATTATTCGTGGTTCAATACCAGTTGCTAGTGTTGATGTGGCTTACATGATAAATGATGAACTTGGATATATAAAAGTGAGTCGTTTTGGTGCTACAACTTTTCACGAGTTTTCGAAGGGACTAGAGAAGTTGAAAAATCAAGGTCTTAAAAAATTGGTTGTTGACCTTAGGGGAAACACAGGTGGATATATGTCTGCTGCAACAAATATGATTAACGAATTCTTACCAGAAGGTAAGATGATCGTATATACCGAAGGTAAATCACAAGCTAAAACGGATTATGTATCAACAGGAAGAGGAGATTGTCAAGAACTTCCAATTACGATTTTAATTGATGAGTTTTCAGCTTCGGCAAGTGAAATTTTTGCTGGTGCCATTCAGGATAACGATAGAGGCAAAATTGTAGGTCGCCGTTCTTTTGGTAAAGGTTTGGTACAAGAACAGCGCATGTTACCTGATGGATCAGCTATGAGATTGACAGTTGCTCGTTATTATACACCTACTGGTCGATGTATTCAAAAGCCATACTCGAATGGGAAAGAAGCTTATAATAATGATATCAACAAAAGATATGTTCATGGAGAGTTTGAAAAAAGAGACTCAATCCATTTTGCAGACTCCTTGAAATTTAAAACACCAGGCGGTAATATTGTTTATGGTGGAGGAGGTATTATGCCAGATGTTTTTATTCCTGTGGATACAAATGGGTATTCAAATTATTTCAGAGAAATAAGTCGTAAAGGGTTGATTTACAGATTTGCATTTTACTATGTAGATGAGCATAGAGCGGAGATGAAAGATTTTACTAAAGTTGAAGAGATTTTGGCTTTCTTAAAAAATAAACCACTGATTAAAGAACTGACAAAGTATTGTCAGGATGCAGGTGTAAAGCTTAACAAGAAAGGTTTGAATCATTCTATAGAGATAATTGAAACGCAGGTTAAAGCCTACATTGCTCGAGATTTAATTGATGATGATGGCTTTTATCCTATTATCAGTGAATTAGATAAAACAATTGATTATGTGATTGATATGGATGAATAATCCAATTTGCTATACTTAAATATTTTAAAGATCTGCCCATTGGGTAGATCTTTTTTTTGTTTTAAGATTAAACCTTTCAAAAAGGATCAAGTCTAAATCTCGAAAGCGATTAAAATGGGAGCGGATCCAAATTAATTAAATCCCATTTGAATCTGCATAGATTAATTCAATGTTTAATATCAGTTGATCTTTAATTTAAAAGGAGAGCTTCTGTTTAAAAATGAAGATATGAAAACTAAAATAAGCGCATGCCTTGTTGTGGCGTTAATACTTTTAAGTGGAATAAGTCAGGCACAGCAAAGAAATAGAGCAGAGAGAAAGCAAAAAGCAAGGGTTCAATTAACAGATGTTCAGAAGAAAGAATTAAGGGCGGCTAAAGTGGAATTTGCTAAAGCAACCATTGATGTGAAAAATGAATTGAATGAACTTAAAGCTTATCAAAGAACATTAATGTCTTCTGAGAATTTAAATGAGAAAAAGATTTTCGAAAATATCGATAAAATGACTGTTTTAAAAAAGCAGTTAATGGAAGAAAGAGTTAATATGCGATTAGCGACTTCTGGTTTGTTAGGTGAGGATCAAAGAATGCATAGACATATGAGGTCTGACCGCTCGAAAATGCGAACTTCACAAATGAATCACAGAAAATGTCCAATGCAAAAAAGAGATTGTGATAAAGGAAGAAAACAAAGAGTTGTGAATGCTTTAGGTTTATCTGAAACGCAACAAAAACAAATGAAAACTTTGAGGTCAGAGCATAAAAAAGCAAGTCAGAACTTAAGAGAAGAAATGCAAGAACTTCGTTTGAAACAAAAGCATTTACTTAATGATGATCAACCCAATAAAAAGGTCATCTTTTCAAATATTGATCGTATTTCATCTATTCAAAATCAACTTGCTAAAGAAAGAGTCGCAAACCAGAAAGAAATTCGTAAGATTTTAGATGAAGATCAGTTAATCTTGTTTTTGTCCAGACCTCATAAAATGAAAACCCCTGATAAAGAAAGAAATCATAGAATGATCTAGAGATGTAATAAATGATTAGTGTTTGAGTAAAGGTTTCGGTATTCCGAAACCTTTTTCTATTTTTGGACACCCATTTTATAGGTCTGACCTTTTGATTTTGACACAATTAAATCTGAGTCGAATTGGAAGGATTATATTTTGACAAATAAACTTTAAAATATGAAAACGACTGCTTTTTACATTCTGATTATTCTTTCACTTTTTTCTGCTTGCCAAGTAGATCGAAAGGATGATGTTACTATTAAAATATTGGCAACATCTGACGTACATGGGTCCTTATTTCCTTATGATCTAGTTAAGGATAAAGAAGCGGTAAGTTCTTTAGCACAAGCTTATACTTATATCAGTCAAGAACGAAATAAAGAGAATCAGCATGTTCTTTTGCTTGATAATGGAGATATTCTTCAAGGAGATCCTATGGTTTATTATTCAAACTTTGAAAAGACTGAACAAAAGCATATTTGTGCTGAGGTTCTAAATTTCATGGGATATGATGCAGGTGTCGTTGGTAACCACGATATTGAACCTGGGCATGAAGTTTACGATCGATTGGTCAATGAATTTGCCTTTCCTTGGTTAGCTGCCAATGCCATTAAAAACTCTGATAACACACCTTATTTCAAGCCTTATACGGTTATTGAAAAGGAAGGCGTTAAAATTGCTGTTATTGGCTTTATAACACCCGCAATTCCTAAGTGGTTACCAGAGAAAATATGGTCAGGTATGCACTTTGAGGATATAGAAGCTTCTGCTAAAAAGTGGATGAAAATTATTCGGGAAAAAGAGCAACCGGACATGGTGCTTGGCTTATTGCATTCAGGAATGGGTGATTTAGAGAGAAGTCAGTCAGAAGTAAAAGAAAATGCAGCTTGGCAAGTCGCAAAAAATGTATCGGGTTTCGATGTGATTGTTTGTGGACACGATCATCAAGAAACAATCAAGTGGGTTGAGAATGTTGAAAGTCAGAAAGTTTTGATAGTCAATCCAAAATCTAAGGCACAGTTTCTTGCAGAAGTATCTGTTTCACTTAAGTTGAATGCCGATAAAAAGACATACAGTAAGAAACTTGATCCTCAATTGGTAGATGTAAAGCCTTTATCCGTGTCAAAAGCATTTGAAGATAGATTTCAATCATCATTTCAAGAAGTAAAGAATTACGTTTCAAGACCAGTTGGAAGATTCACAAAGAGTATCAAAACCTCGGAGGCTATGTTTGGAGATTCACCTTTTGTTGATCTCATTCATAATATTCAATTGGATTTAGCTGATGCTGAAGTCTCATTTACTGCGCCATTATCTTTCAATGCAAGTATTGATTCTGGTATGCTTCAGGTTAGAGATCTATTTAAACTATACAGGTTCGAAAACTTGCTTTACACTATGAATCTAACTGGTCAAGAAATTAAGGACTTCTTAGAATACAGTTACGATAAATGGTTTCGTCAAATGAAAAAGAAGACCGACCCAATGTTATTTATCGAATCATCAGATAATAGAAATCGATTAAGTACCATGTTTTTTAATTACGATTCGGCTGAAGGGATTGATTATGAGCTTGATTTAAGAAAAAACAAGGGGAATAGAATTACTATTCATAAAATGAGCAATGGGCAAGCTTTTGATTTGAATAAAACCTACAGAGTAGCATTAAACTCATATCGGGGGAATGGTGGTGGAGGTCATTTGACAGAGGGATCGGGTTTATCGAAAGAAGAACTAACTAAGCGATTAATAAACTCTACAACGAAAGACTTGCGATTCTATTTAATGAAATGGATTGAAGAGAAAAAAGTTGTAGAAGTGACTTGTAATAAAAACTGGACAGTTGCTCCTGCAGATTGGTGGCAGCAAGCTAAAGAGCGAGAGTTTGAATTGCTTTACGGAAAAGAATAATAGTATAGAGAAAAAGAAGTAATAATTTAAGAATAAAAAAGAATAATGCCACAAGACGAAGAAATTGAATTGGCAAGTTTACAATTCGAAAGTTTATTGAATAAGGAACAAAAGGAAGCCTTTAACTATTTATTAAATAATACGGTATTTTGTCCCAATTGCAGCAATGTTTGCCCCGAAGGAGTCAGAGATTACAAAACCGTCTTGACCGATGCCAATGAACTGCTAATGAAAGGTAAATGCGTCAAATGTGGCAGTGGTGTTACACGACTGATGTTAATCGAAGAAGATGCCGCTTTTGCGGATAGAGTAAAAGACATTCGAAATAAATAAACTAGAAAACCGATTTAAAAAAAGATCCAAACTTTAATAGGTTTGGATCTTTTGTGCTTTATAGAATTTCTTTTTAATCTAAATCTGAGATTCGATGTATTGAATCAGGCAATGAATAATTTTAATGTGAATTTCTTGAACTCGATCAGAATAACCAGTCCAGGGCACTCGAATTTCAACATCGCAAAGTTTAGCCATTTCGCCTCCAGTTTTCCCAGTCAGACCAACTACGATCATTCCTTTTTCTTTAGCTGATTTAATCGCGTTAATAATGTTTTTTGAATTTCCTGAAGTACTGATACCTAAAAAGACATCGCCCTTTTGTCCCATGCCCTCAACATAGCGAGAGAAAATATAATCGAAACCGTAATCGTTACCCACACAAGTGATATGACTAGGATCTGAAATTGCAACAGCTGGCATCGAAACTCGATCGTTTCTAAAGCGGCCTGTAAGTTCCTCAGCAAAATGCATGGCATCGCACATCGAACCACCATTACCACAAGAAATAATCTTGCCACCATTTTTAATGGCATTAGACATGGCTGCTCCAGCTTCTTCAATGGCAATAAAATTTTCTTCTTTGTTGATAAATGCTTCAAGAACTTGCTGAGCATCATTAAAACTATTTTTTATATCTTCAAGAATCATAAGGTTCAATTTTTCTCAAAACTACAATAACAAATGCCAACATACAATGTTGAGGTGAAAAATTGTACTTTGGAAAGACGGATTTTGGATCGTGGTTTAGTGAACATTATGGGATTTAATTAACTTCGAATCAAATTCTTTTTATAAGATGCAATTTATCTGATCATATGACAATTAAATCAAAATTATACGAAATTATATTTGAATCTGACACAAAATCAGGCAAGCTCTTCGATGTTTTATTGCTTGCAGTTATTGTATTGAGTATTATATTGGTCATGTTGGAAAGTGTTCCTTCTATAGAGAAAGAATATGTAGGTTTATTGAAGATAATGGAATGGAGTATTACCATCATCTTCAGTCTTGAATATTGCATGAGAATATGGATTGTATCAAAGCCCAGAATCTATATTTTTAGCTTTTATGGAGTCATCGATTTTTTGTCGATTCTGCCAAGTTATCTGGGCTTATTCTTTGTGGGAACACATGGTTTGATGGTCATCAGAGCTTTACGTTTACTTCGAGTTTTTAGAATACTGAAGCTTAATCGATATATGAGCGAAGGTGCCATTATAATAAAAGCCTTAAAGCAAAGTCGTATAAAAATATCAGTATTTCTTTTTGCCGTACTTACATTGGTTATTATTATTGGAACTTTAATGTATCTCGTGGAAGGATCAGAGAATGGTTTTACAAGCATTCCACGGGGAATTTACTGGGCAATTGTAACGCTTACAACTGTAGGCTATGGCGATATTTCTCCAACAACAGCTCTTGGGCAGTTCATCGCTTCTTTTGTCATGATTATTGGTTATGCTATTATTGCAGTTCCAACTGGGATTGTTACAGCAGAATTGTCCAAATCAACTAAGGCATTACCTTCAGGACAGGTTTGTGAAAACTGTTTATCAGAAGGACACGATATCGATGATCAGTACTGCAGGTATTGTGGAGCTAAAATGTAATAGGACTTTAAAACATTGAGTTGTAAGTGAATCGATCTTTGTAGATAAATAAAGAATTGAGTAGCAAGAACTTTGTTAAGATATCATAAATACCTACATGTCTGAATTGTATTTCTAGACTTAAATTCAGTATTTATAGCTATATTTGCCTAACAAACGAAGAAAATATAAAAAGCATTAACACAAGGAATTATGGCATTACCAGGTTTTTTTAAAAAGCCAGAGCATAAGAGGTTTAATATTGAACCTCGCTATTGGGATCCAGCTAAAGAAGAACGCGAAGAGAGAGAGAATCGCATTAAGTCCGAGTTAGGAATGACAGACGATGATGGTCAGTATATACCTAATATCAAGGGGCAGTTAAGACGTTCTTTGCGTCATAAGAATGCAGATGTGAGATCGTCGAATAAGAAATCGAATATTCGTCTCTTCATCATTTTAGTTATTCTTTTAATCATAGCTTATGGGTATGTCTTCGGTTGGGATCTCTCAATACTAAAAATGTAGCGAGATTATTTGAAACGAAACTTTACTTTGAAGCTTCGTTTTGTTTTATGTCCCTTTTTAGATTTTGAGAAACACGGAATATTTATCTCACATTTACATTCTATATGTCCGATATTATACAAATACTTCCAGATTCAGTTGCCAACCAGATAGCCGCAGGAGAGGTGGTTCAACGCCCAGCTTCGGTAGTGAAAGAGTTGGTTGAAAATGCAATTGACGCGGGTAGTACTTCCATAAAAATAAACCTAAAGGATGCAGGTAAAACGCTCATCCAAATTATTGATAATGGATGCGGTATGTCAGCTACGGATGCCCGACTGGCATTCGAGAGGCACGCTACATCGAAGATTAAGGCAGCGAATGATCTGTTTGCTATTCGGACTATGGGGTTTCGAGGTGAAGCATTGGCCTCGATCGCGGCTATAGCCAATGTTGAGCTTAAAACAAAACGTACCGAAGATGAGTTGGGAACGCATCTTGTAATTGATGGTTCTGAATTGGTTTCTCAAGATTCTGTCGCTTGTCCATCGGGAAGTAATTTCATCGTTAAGAACCTCTTTTTTAATGTTCCGGCACGTCGTAAATTTCTTAAAGCGAATTCTACGGAGCTTCGAAATATTATTACTGAATTTCAAAGAATCACTTTAACCAATCCTGATATTGAGTTTCAGTTAATTCACAATGATGTTGAGATTTATAACTTAACGCCTAGTAATACAAGACAAAGAATTGTTAATGTTTTTGGTCGTAGTATTAATACCAGGTTGATTAGTATTGACACTAAAACCAGTATCGTTAAGCTTACGGGTTTTATTGGAAAGCCTAAGAATGCTAAGAAGAAAACAGATGAGCAGTTCTTTTTCGTGAACAATCGCTATATGCGTCATCCTTATTTTCATAAGGCTGTTTTGTTGGCTTACGATAAAATATTGCCTCCTGATACGGTACCACCTTATTTCATTTTCTTCGAAGTAGATCCTAAGATTATCGATATCAATATTCATCCAACCAAAACAGAAATCAAGTTTGAGGATGAACAGGCTATTTTTCAGATTATACAGGCATCAATTCGTGAAGCTCTGGGAAAATTCAATATTGTACCTTCTATCGATTTTGATGAGGATACCAGCCTTGAGATTCCAGTTGCTAATCAGGATTCCACTGAGGTTGGAATGCCCATGATTAAAGTTAATCACGAGTTTAACCCTTTTGAGGCTGATACATCATACAACCCTTTTGATTCTGAAAAATCCTTTAACCCGTTCGAGCAAGAAAGGAATTCTATTGAGAACAATCAGTTTTATCAGGAGTTTAAATCAAAACCGAGTTCAGCACCTAGCACGAATCCAAAGAAAGTTGTACCAAAAGATTGGGATAAGCTTTATCAGGATAGAGAACCCGATTTAATTCCAGATTATCCAATTGAAGAACAGAAAGAGGTGAAGCGACCTCCGATGCCTGATTATTTTCAGCCTCAGGAAGCGCCACAGAACCAGATACAACAAAAAATATTTCAAAGAGAGAGCAGCGTGAAATCACAAAGTTTCTTTCAGTTGAAGAATAAGTATATTTTAACACCAGTTCGTTCAGGCTTGATGATTATTGATCAGCGGAAAGCCCATGAACGGATTTTATTTGAGAAGTTTAAGAATTCGGTTGAGAATAATCAAGGGGTAGCACAACAAACTCTTTTCCCTCAAACTATTGAGTTCAACGCATCCGATTATACACTTTTACAAGTGATTATTGAAGATGTTAAGGCATTGGGTTTTGATATCAGAGAATTTGGAAAGAAAACCTTTGTGATTAATGGGACGCCAGCTGATATTCAAAATGGCGATCCGAAAGAACTTTTGGAAAATCTTTTGGAAAATTATAAGGTGAATCAGTTGGATGTTAAAGTAAAAGTTCGTGAAAACCTGGCTAAAGCTTTAGCGAAGGCATCAGCGGTAAATTATGGTAAAACACTTAGTTCTGAAGAGATGAGTGCCATTATCGACCAGCTCTTTGCCTGTGAAACACCTAATTTTACACCTGATGGAAAAACCATAGTTTCGGTTTTGGAAACCCAGGAACTTGATAAACGTTTCAGATAAATACTGACAATTTGGCTTTAATTCTGGCATTTTATTTCTTGGTATAGCTCTTGTAAGACTATAAACTAAAGTAGGATTAAATTTTGAATTGAGATTTAACCGTCATTTGAAATGGGAGAGTAAGCATCACATAAAAATATTAATATGAGTAATTTTAAATCATCATTCTTAAATTTACCACCAGTCGTTAAAAACCTGTTGATTATAAATGCGCTCATGCTTTTGGGTTCATGGGTTTTAGGACAAACTGGGGTTGATTTAAGTAAGATATTAGGTCTTCATTTTTTTGCATCAGATAATTTCATGCCATTTCAGTTTGTGACGCATATGTTTATGCATGCAGACATTACGCATTTGTTTTTTAATATGTTCGCCCTTTTTATGTTTGGCCGTGTATTAGAGTCAGTGTGGGGACCTAAACGATTTTTACTCTATTACATGTTAACCGGATTAGGTGCAGCAGCATTGCATACCTTTGTTTTATGGTTAGATTATGCTTCGGTTATGAAAGCTTTTACTGCTTTTACCAATACACCAACCCCCGAGCTGTTTTCATCCATTATAAAGGATAGTTTGGGAAGACCCGCAGGATGGGTTTTAGAATTTGCAGATAAATGGGCAGATAATCCAGATAGTGTGGCTTATGCTAATCAAGGTATTGAGATTGCCCGTCGTGCGATTACTGAAAGTATCAATGTACCTACTGTTGGTGCTTCTGGTGCCGTTTTTGGTATTCTTTTGGCTTTTGGAATGCTTTTCCCTAATACCGAATTGATGTTGATATTCCCACCAATTCCGATTAAAGCGAAGTATTTTGTAATTGGTTATGGAGCTATCGAACTATATCTAGGCTTTCAAAACAGTGCTGGCGATAATGTCGCTCACTTTGCTCATCTTGGAGGTATGCTCTTTGGCTTTATACTGATTAAGTATTGGCAAAAACACTCTAATCGGTTTTATTAAAGAAGAAATACGATTAACGAATAAATTGCGTTCATTTAAAAGTTAAAGAAGTTTTTTAACTTAGTAATTGACTTATTTGATATCTGATAAAAGCATGAATTTCAACAATCCATATCAATCCTATTCTCATCAAAGTATTTGGGAGGGCATTAAGAATTCTTTCAAAGAGGGGAGTAACTTGAGTAAGTTAATATACATCAACTTAGGTGTATTTATACTTGTAAAGTTGGCTGCGGTAATTGCTTTTCTTTTTGGATTGGGTGGTAGTGAGGGAAATATCGTATTGAGTTGGTTAACATTACCTGCCGATACCTCGGAGCTCTTGTATCGTCCATGGACTGTCTTTTCATATATGTTTTTGCATGAAGACTTTCTTCACATTTTATTCAATATGATTTGGTTATATTGGTTTGGGAGGATTTTTTTAAGCTTTCTCGATCAAAAGAAACTGCTTAGTGTCTATTTAATTGGTGGTTTGACAGGAGCAGCTATTTTTGTTTTTGCATTTAATCTTTTCCCTGTTTTTGAAGAGAATTTGGCTTTTTCTGTTGCTTTAGGAGCTTCAGCTTCAGTTATGGCAATCGTATTTGCTACAGTTAGTTATTCCCCAAATTATATTGTGAACTTAGTATTCTTAGGGCCTGTTAAGATTAAATATATTGCTCTGTTTTTTGTTCTTACTGATATTATTCAATTACCTAATGGTAATGCAGGTGGGCATTTGGCTCATTTAGGAGGTGCTTTTTACGGGTGGCTATTTATTTCACAATTGAGGAAAGGAAACGATATTTCTTCAGGATTTAACCAGATGATGGAGTCCATCTTTTCATGGTTTAAGTCAAAAAAGAAAATGAAAGTAACGCATAAGCGTGCTCGAAAGGCTGATGATAAGGAATACAATAAAGCTAAGAAACAAAAGCAGGAGAACTTAAATGAAATTCTAGAAAAAATTTCCAAGTCGGGTTACGATAGCTTATCTAAAGAAGAAAAAGAAATTCTTTTTAAGTCAAGTAAAGATTAAGCTTAGGTCTTAAATTTAAATGTATATAGGAATACTTATGTCTTGGTAACCATTTAGGTGATCTTTAAATCAGGACATTCACTCTACGTAATTTCAACTAACAAAAGAAATAATTGAAGAAGGTACTTCATAAAGGACTCGTCGCTTTTAGCTTGATTTTTTCAGGAGCACTGCTGATATCATACTCTGCAGCGTACATTAATCCAGCGACCATCAGTTTTCCTGCATTTTTCGGTTTGGCTTTTCCTTATCTATTAGTTATCAATTTTCTTTTTGTGTTTTATTGGCTTTTCCGTCGTAAATGGAGTTTTTTATTGCCTCTTGTAGTGATTCTTGTAGGTTATGGTAGTATAAGTGACTTCTTCCAGTTGAGTACTGGTGAAAAGACTATTTTAGCGAGTTCTGAGCAGTTAAATATTCTATCCTATAATGTACGCTCATTCGATAGGTATAAGTGGACTAAAGACCCCAATACACCTCGTAACATCATCAAGTTGATTAACTCTCAAGAACCCGATATTGTCTGTTTACAAGAATATCGGAGTACGTCAAAAGGTTTTCTATCTCTTCGAAGTTTAAAAAAAGAGCTGGGAATGAAATATGTGCATTATAGCTCTGAAATGAGTGGTGTCGCAATTTTTTCTAAATATAGGATAAAGAAGAAGGCCAGTCTTTCATTTGGCAACGAACATTTGTGTAAAGCGATTTATGCTGATTTGCTTATAAAGAATAAAATTCTTCGTGTTTATAATCTCCACTTAGAATCAAATCGTTTTGTTGGTAAGAATTATAAATTCATTAAGAAGGATGAGTATAAAGGGGATGAACAGGATCTGAATGAGATCAAGGATATATCCTTTCGTCTGAGTAGCGCTTTTGCTCGTAGATCAGAACAAGCATTGCAAATTAAAGATCATATTAAGCAATCACCTCATGTTGCTTTAGTATGTGGTGATTTTAACGATACGCCTAATTCATATACCTATCATCAATTGTCCAAGAATATGAAAGATGCTTTTGTAGAGCAAGGGAAGGGCATTAGTACGACTTATTCTGGTGATTTTCCTTCATTCCGTATCGATTACCTCCTTTATTCTCAGGGCTTAGTTTGTACAGAATATGATCGTATTCGTAAACGGTATTCAGATCATTATCCTATCCGCGGAACATTCGCATTTGTTTCTAAATAATTGCAGAATAGCCTTCAATTTTCAGATAGCTGAGGGAAGAACAACCTTACTTTACTAAATTATATTATTTATGTTACAATATCTGTATCGACCGTCGATACTGGTGTTTAGCTTGTATGGTGCCTAATTCTAGTGGGCTAATGTTATAAAAAACAATTCAATTGTTTACATATTAAATAATATTAGCCTACCTTAGTTGAGAATTTTAGTTAAATAAGGTTATTCTGAAGAGAAGCGAAGGAAGCCCTATTCCTTCGTTCTCTTTACCTTTAAAGAGAATAAGTGCTTAAATTAATTAAGGAATTCTCTTAAGAATTGGCTATTCAAGATTAATCCTGCCTTCAGCATTATGCCAAATTTGATCAAAACCGACTTCACACAGTATTTTCTAGTAACTAAGAATATCACTTACTATAATTGGTATAGAAACAAAATTTAGAAATAAAAAAAAAGGACTTCCTGATTGGAAGTCCTTTTGTATATTGTATAGATTGGGTTTATTTAGGATCGTATCCCCACTTCAGGAAAATAGAGCCCCAAGTAAAACCGGCACCAAATCCTGATAGGATAATGTTATCGCCTTTTTTCAATTGGTTTTCCCACTCCCATAAACACAATGGAATTGTAGCTGAAGTCGTGTTACCATATTTTTCAATATTAATCATCACTTTCTCCTTAGCTAAGCCCATACGTTTGGCAGTAGCTTCAATAATACGATTGTTTGCCTGATGAGGAACTAGCCATGCTAAATCTTCAGCCGTCATGTTGTGCTTCTCCATCATCTCAACAGATACATCTGCCATATTTGATACCGCGTGCTTAAATACGTGGTTACCCTCTTGGTAGATGAAATGCTCACGATTATCAATCGTTTCGTGACTTGCTGGTTTGCAAGAACCTCCTGCTTTTTGATGCAAGTGCTTGCGACCAAAACCTTGTGTATGCAACATTTCGTCCATTATACCTACGTTTTCAGTTGTTGGCTCAAGAAGAACCGCAGCTGCCCCGTCACCAAAAATGGCACAAGTTTGACGATCAGTATAGTCAACTATTGAAGACATTTTCTCAGCTCCAACAATTACAACTTTCTTATACAAACCAGACTGAATGTATTTTGAACCTGTTGCTAAAGCAAAAAGAAAACCTGAACAACCCGCATTCAAGTCGAAACTAAAAGCATTGTTTATGCCTAATTTATCGCTAATAATGTTTGCTGTAGCAGGGAATTGCATATCCGGTGTTACTGTAGCGCAAATCACCAAATCAATTTCATCGGGAGAGGTATTGGTTTTTTTTAGCAATTCTGCAATTGCTTTAGTTCCCAATTCTGAAGAACCTTGTTCTTCACCTTTTAGAATTCTTCTTTCCTTAATACCAATTCTTGTCATGATCCACTCATCGGTTGTATCAACCATAGTGCTCAGTTCATTATTGGTAAGGATATAGTCAGGAAGGTAAGCCCCAACTCCCGTAATTACTGCGTTTATTTTTGTCATTACTATGCTTACTTATTATTCTTTTGATCAAAATAGCTTACAATTATAGTCAAAATGACTATTAAATGCAAAGCTCACAATCATAGGGGATAAAAGAATTAAACACAAGAATACTAATAAGAAAAATTGCTCCAAAGAATAGTCTAAGGAGCAAATTTACTATTGCGTTAAACCTTATCCGAAAGAATTAGGTTATGCTGTAACTTCTTTTTCAATCGCTAATTTACCTCTATAGTATCCGCACTCAGGGCAAACAGTGTGATATTTAGTAGTTGCTCCACAGTTTGAGCAAGATGCTAAAGTAGCAGGAGTTGCTTTAAGATGAGTTCTTCTCTTATTTCTTCTCTGCTTCGATGTTCTGTGTTTTGGATGTGCCATTTTTCAACCTATTAAACTATTTATTATCAATCAATTTTTTTAATTCACTCCATCTCGGATCAATTTCTTCTTTCTCCGAATGTTCGTTTAGCTTTTGAGTCATTTCTTCGTTGCAAGTGCTGAAACCATCTTCGTCATCCGGGTGGATAAAGTTGATAGGGAAGCTCAACAAAATTAACTCGTAAATGTACTGTGCAATTTTGATCTCGCTTTCTGATTCTGGCACGACAACAACGTCATCAGCCAATTCGTCATGTGTTTCACCAAATTTGATAAAAAGAGTTGAATCTCCTTCTACTTGGTATGGGAAACGATCTAAACAACGATCACAAACGACACTAATCTCTCCTGCAATCTCAAGATCAAGAGTCATTACAAGGGTTTTCTTTAAAAGCGTGGCTTTTACTGAAACTTGACCTTGAAAATCATTCTCGAATTGAAAATGCTCAAAGAATTTTTCGTCAGCAGTAAATTCAAATTCATGACTGCCATCTTTTAATCCTTTGTAAGGAATCGTGTATTTTGCTAAATAATCCAAAATGCTCAAATAAAACTTTGCAAAAGTATATAATTTCTAATAGCTATCCTCAAACTCGAACATCTTTTTTCACAAAAAGTATGGATTTTTGACTAAAGAGATTTCGCTGAAATGGCTTAGTGTTCAGTTTGATGGATTTATTTTTGCCATTTGATCGAAATAAAACCTGTAAACAGAGGCTTCTTCTCTCTCAAATGGGGTGCAAAAATAGGTAGAAATTACCGATACTAAAATTTTTTGAGGAGTTTTAATATGCAAAAGCGCTAATTTGTAGGCAATAGTATACGAATACAGCTGCCTTTGCCCAATTCAGAGCTGTGAACAAATATTTTTCCTCCGTGATATTCTTCAATTATTCTCTTGGCGAGTGAAAGTCCTAAGCCCCAACCTCTTTTTTTTGTTGTATAGCCTGGTTCAAAGATAGAATGAAACTGCTTTTTGTGTATTCCTTTTCCTGTGTCGCAGATATCAAGGCATAAATTATTGTGTACTTTCTTTAGTTCAAAACTCAACTGACCTGAACCACTCATGGCATCGATGGCATTTTTAGTGGTATTTTCAATCACCCACGAAAACAATTCCTTATTTAAAGCAGGTTTATTATCAATACTTTCATCAACATTTACAGAAAAATTAATCTTATTTGATGATCGTTTTTTAAGATAGCTAATACTCTCTTCTAATATTTGTTTGATATCGTTAGAGATAAGTATAGGTTTCGATCCGATTTTGGAAAAACGTTCGGCAATAACTTCTAGTCGTGCCACATCTTTGCCCATTTCTTGCGTTAGACTTTTGTCGATATCTGAATCTTTAAGAAGTTCCATCCAGGCCAAAAGTGAGCTGATTGGGGTTCCCAATTGATGAGCGGTTTCCTTCGACATGCCTACCCAAACCTGGTCTTGTTCAGCTTTCTTAGAGAAAGAGAAAACCAAATAAGCCAACAGGACAAGGAAAAAGATAAGTCCGAGCTGAATATAGGGATAAAGAGCCAGTTGTTTTAAGAGGTTGGAGTCATCGTAATATAGTATTGTTTTAACTCCATAAAGCTCAATTTCGAAGTGCAATCCTCCACGTTTCATCTGCGATAAGACTTGCTGAAGTTTTTTATCAGAATCTTTATCTGATAGATTTAAATTACGATGATCTATAATTTCGTCTTTTTCGTTTGTGAGTATAAGGGGGATGGTTTCGTTTTGTTCTAAAATTCTAGTTATCAATGTAACGAGGGGAATGTCTTGATCTAAGTTGGAATCAATGCTGGTGAGAGCATTGGCCCATAATTTAACGGCTTTTTCCTCTTCTATAGCCAACTTTTTAACCAACTGACTCGTATAGAAAATAGAACCAAGAACGATTAATCCTGCAAAGAAAAGAAAGCCAAATTTCCATTGACGCTTGTTAAGAAAAATTTTCATTTAAGCTTTATCTGTTAATCTAGAGATTAAATTTCATTAATATTTAAAGATGCTCATTATTTTTTTGAATTTGATATACTATTGTATGAAACAAAAAAACAGACACAATATAAAACTAGAAATAGTTTTTATTATTGTGTCTGTCTAATGTGTCAATTTATTTAGGGCTTATATAGTCTTATAGTAGTCTATTAATAATTTCGCGTTAGTTTCTGGTTCATCTTTTTCAATCTCTATCCTGTGTACGGCTTGAGTGGTTCTTGTATTGAGACCATGACCGTATGCTTTGTCGTAATAGTCAAGCGTGATATCGGCAACAGTAGCAAAATCACCCTGTTCTAAACTCTCGAATGCGCGTTTTACCTTAAGTCCACCCAATCGTTTCTCAATCTTCTTACACATTTGTTTTAGCAAATCAATATCGAAACAGGCGTACTCCTTAACCAGACGTTTGATGCGTTCTGATTTGGGAACGATGATGGCTAAAAGAGGAGCCTTTCTCATTTGTTCAAAAAGTGGGTCGTTGATCGATACAGAGCCAACTGAACGGCTTTCGTCTTCGGTCCAAATAGGCTTAGAATGATCGAATTCTAACCAGGCACGACCTAATAAATTTTCGAAATGCTCTGTCGTAGGTTGATCATCTTGTCCTAAAGCACCAAATGCAGATCCTTTATGGTTGGCTACGCCTTCCAAGTCGAGCACTTGCTCTTTCATTTCCTTAAGTTTGTGAAGCACCTCTGTTTTTCCACTACCTGTATAGCCTCCTATCACGACTAAATTTGTGGGCTGAGAGAATGAATTTCGGATGAATTTGCGGTAAGCTTTATATCCTCCAATAAGGAGGCTCGGTTTAAGACCTGCTGTTTCGAATAACCAAGCCATGCTACCAGATCGCATGCCACCTCGCCAACAATGAATTAAAATCTCACCATCTACAGCAACTTTTTTAGCTCGTCTTACAAATACAGCCAATTTAGGACCAACCAATTCTAGCCCAAGAAGCACGGCTGCATCTTTACTTGAACGCTTATATTTGGTTCCAACCAGTACGCGTTCTTCATTGGTGAAAATTGGAATGTTTAAGGCTCCAGGAATATGTCCTTGTTCAAATTCAGCAGGCGTTCTCACATCGATAATAGGAATGTTTCTTCCTTTTTCTAGAAAATCTTTTGCTGATAGTTTAGTGTGCATGTTTTAGATAAAAATTGTCCCGTCCCCAATATGAGGAGCGGGAGTATAAATAAGTATATGTGTAGACGAATTTAAATCACTTTTAATTCTGAAAATTTATCCTTCTAGGAATTCGCCTAATAATGAACTGCCACCTTTTTTGGTGTTAGCTCCCATGGGAGAAATAGCTTGAATCAACTTTCTGATTGGCATCGATTGTAAATAAACAGTTCCAGTACCACGTAATGTTGCTAAAAATAGTCCCTCACCTCCGAAAACCATCGATTTTAAGCCTCCAGCTTTTTCAATTGAAAAGTCTATACTTTCTTCAAAAGCAACAACACAGCCCGTGTCAACTCTTAAGGTTTCGTTGTTTAATTGCTTTTTAATAACCGTGCCACCGGCATGTACAAAGGCTTTTCCATCTCCTTGTAGTTTCTGTAGAATGAATCCTTCGCCACCAAAGAATGTTGCGCCTAATTTTTTGTTGAAAGCGATACTCACTTTGGTTCCAAGAGCTGCACAAAGAAAGCCATCTTTTTGAACAATTAAAGACCCTCTAGTTTGGTTTAAGTCAATAGGCATAATTGTTCCTGGATAGGGTGCAGAAAAAGCAACTTTTGCTTTCCCAGATCCTCTATGAGTAAAGTGAGTCAGGAAAAGTGATTCGCCGGTAATCATTCGAGAACCAGCCGATAAAAGTTTACTAAACAAACCTGCTTCTGGTTCTGAGCCATCACCCATTTTAGCTTCAAACTGAATACCTTCTTCCATATAAGCCATGGCGCCAGCTTCAGCAATCACAGTTTCGTTTGGATCTAGTTCTATTTCGACTAACTGAATGTCGTTACCGTATATCTTGTAATCTATTTCGTGTGAACGCATATTTTATATATAAGGTTATAAAAATAAAGGTTCAAGATATAAGGATTTCACCGAAACTCAAAAAACAGCGAAGTATAGCTTAAGAAATTAACTTTCCTTAAATGTTCGAATATATCGGCTTATCGGTATTTTAATTCTTCATCTTCAGTCATCATGCCCCAATAACTGTCGTAGCGCGATTCTGCAATTTCACCCGTTTCTACTGCTTCTTTAACAGAACATTTAGGTTCGTGCATATGCGTACAATTATGAAACTGGCAATTATCAGATATCTTGAAAATCTCTGGAAAGAAGTGAAACATTTCTTCTTTTTTCATATTGTAAGTACCAAATCCTCGAATACCAGGCGTATCTATAATATAGCCACCGAAGTCAAGTTCAAACATTTCTGAAAATGTGGTGGTGTGTCTGCCAGACGAATGTGATTCTGATATTTCACCTGTTTTTAATTCTAAACCAGGTTGTATAAGATTGATTAGAGTCGATTTACCAACACCAGAGTGTCCTGAAAGGAGATTGATCTTATCTTTCATCTCAGATTTTAGAATATCCATATTTAAGCCAGTCATGGCTGAAACCTCAAAACATTTATAACCAATGTTCTGATAGATGTTTTTAAGTTCTTGAAGTTGGATTTTATCTTCTTCATTGTATCGGTCTACCTTATTAAAAACCAAGTTTACAGGAATGTTATAAGCTTCGGCAGCAGCCAAAAAACGATCTATAAAAGTACTTGTGGTAAGAGGATAGTTAACTGTTACAATTAAAAAAGCATGATCGATATTAGAAGCAATAATCTGACTACTCTTTGAAAGATTAGTTGATTTTCGAATAATATAATTCTTTCTGTCGTTGATTTTTACAATGACATTCGCATCCTTTTCTTGGTTAAATTCAACAATGTCGCCTACCGAAATAGGATTAGTAGTTCGAATGCCTTCCATACGAAATCGACCTTTAATTCTACAGTCGTGAATTTCTCCATCATCGGTTTTAACGGTGTACCAGCTACCTGTTGATTTTATGACTAATCCTTCTTTCACAGTTTGTTTTGTTTTTTATGAAAAGGCTGAATCGCACTTTCCTCTGATCTTGTTTATTTACTAGACGATTTGAACGATCAGTTATATCCTGAAAGATCTAAGTCTTATTATTCAGCAAAAATAGTATTTTTTTGTGGATTAGTGTTTTAGAAACAAGCTGCTAGTAAAATTCTCATTTATGTTATTTTGTAACAGTATCTTGTTTTGAAAAACAAGGTATTAAATTGAAAGATTTATTGAACTTTCCGAAATATAAAGTTTCCGCAGATACCTTGACTGTCTAAACTTTCTCCCTCAATAGTATATTCGTTTAGTAGCGTTCCTTTCCAACAATCTAGTTCATAAAAAATGCTTTGTTCTGAATGAATGATGTCGTATTCTGTTGCTTGTAAAATAATTCGACTGCCATTTATTTCTCCTTCGAGAAATTCTTGTACCATTACTGTGTTCGAAGAATCAATATTCTCCAAAAAAATAATTTTACCTATAAGTTGTTTCCCTATCTGCTTCAGATAAAGTTCTCCTTTAGCTTTCCCAGAGCTGTAGTCTTCTTCGTAGAGCCATTTTCCACTTAGGCTATCCATAAAATAGATTTAAAAATTTTATTCGACTCAAAACATTTTAGTCTCAGTAAGATACGAAACAAAGGTGAAAAAAAACGATGTTTTTACAGTAAGAGCCTTTGGTGTAAAAGAAAAATCTCATATATTTGCAGTGCTCTAAGGAAATTGAGCGCGGAATTGTCCCATGGTGTAATGGTAACACTACTGTTTTTGGTGCAGTCATTTAAGGTTCGAGTCCTTATGGGACAACCAAAATTTAAGCTTCGAATTTATATTCGAAGCTTTTTTTATACCTCTTTTTTTAGAATTCAAGTCGGAAAACATATTGTTCTCAGAATAATCTGCTTGTAATATGACTAATTTTGCTGCCTGAAATCAAATACACATTCCGATGTCAAAAATATTTAGTCCCAAACTGTTTAGTCTTTTAAAAGCAGGAATTAGCAAGAAACAAATTTCCACTGATGTGATGTCTGGAATCGTTGTTGGTATTGTTGCACTTCCTCTGGCCATTGCTTTTGCTGTTGCCTCGGGTGTTTCGCCAGATAAAGGTTTGATAACGGCAATTGTTGCAGGTTTATTGATTTCATTTTTGGGAGGGAGCCGAGTGCAAATTGGAGGTCCAACCGGGGCTTTTATTGTTATCGTTTATGGTATTATTGAAACGCATGGGATAGGAGGATTAATCATTTCAACCATTATGGCAGGTGTTCTTTTGGTAATCTTTGGTTGTTTAAGGCTTGGTACTCTTTTAAAATATTTTCCCCATCCTCTTATTGTTGGCTTTACCAGTGGTATCGCTTTAGTCATTTTCTCAACCCAGATTAAAGATGCTTTAGGTTTAGATATTGATAAGGTGCCTTCTGAGTTTCTTGCGAAATGGGGAGTGTATTTCACCCATATTCAAACAGTGAATCCCACAGCTTTAATTTTAACTGTAGCAACCATTTTAATTAGTGTTTATTCTAAGAAAATTACTTCTAAAATACCGGGTTCATTTATTGCGATTATAGCTATTACCTTAGGAGTTCAATTATTCGATCTTCCTGTAACGACTATAGAATCCTTCTTTGGAGATATTCCAACAACAATCAGTGTTAGTTTTCCTGCAATTGAATGGGCAAACTTAACTCAATATATTGCACCTGCCATTACAATAGCCCTACTTGGAGCTATAGAATCGTTATTATCTGCCGTTGTAGCCGATGGTATGATTGGTAGCAATCACCGTTCGAATACCGAGTTGATTGCACAAGGAATTGCGAATATAGTAACACCTTTCTTTGGTGGAATTCCTGCTACTGGAGCGATTGCGCGTACAGCAACAAACATTAAAAATGGGGGTAGAAGTCCAATCGCAGGTATCGTTCATGCAGTGACTCTATTGTTGATCATGCTCTTTTTTGGAAAATGGGCAAAACTGATCCCGATGTCTTGTTTAGCAGGCGTGCTAATTGTTGTATCATATAATATGAGTGAGTGGCGCGTTTTCCGTTCTATTTTAAAGAGCTCAGGTTTCGATATTCTAGTTCTTCTCTCAACCTTTTTCCTGACTGTTTTGGTCGATCTTACCATTGCGATTCAGGTTGGTGTTGTACTTTCTGCTGTTCTTTTTATGAAACGAATGGCTGATAAGGGCGAGCAAATTCAGAAGGATGTCAATG
>Ga0209272_10000127_pt1 | contig 91254 bp, 74 predicted proteins | sample tdDd002_FD_187125 | JGI IMG/M metagenome (GOLD analysis project Ga0209272, IMG submission 187125) | Marine sediment microbial communities from the Atlantic coast under amendment with organic carbon and nitrate - tdDd00.2 (SPAdes)... | ecosystem: Environmental > Aquatic > Marine > Coastal >...
GGAGTCTTGTGGGTTTATTTTGCTTATATATCTTCTTTTTCTACTTATTATTGATTAAAAGTATCTCTGTGTGGTTTTCGCCTCACAAGCTAAACTTCCCCCTTTCAGGGGGATTGAGGGGGTGTCGGTTTTAATTACGAATTAGGTTTTGAAGCGTTTCCTTAAAGCTGGCAGGGCTGGTTCGATGGAGCTCCATACGATTACAAGCATTAAACTGCATAAAGGAGGCGAGCTCTTTGCTTAGGGCAATAGCAAAAGCATCTGTCTTTAGCAGATCATCTTCCAGAGCAAGATGCTTAAGATGCAGTACTGATGTTTTTCTATCGGCTTTGCAGTCCATTCGAGCGACCAATTTTCCATCCCATAAAATGGGTAAAGAGAAATAACCATACTGACGTTTTGCCTCGGGTACGTAACATTCAATCTGATAATCGTAATTGAAAAGTACCTGCATACGCTTTCGCTGAATCAGCAGATTGTCGAAAGGGGAAAGGATTTTAAGCTTGCTGCGAGAAAGCGGTTTATTCAGAAGCGCCAATGAAGAGGGTAGGGCATAATAGCTGTTTTCACCGACAGCAATTTGCAAGACTTCCCCATTGGAAAGCATGTCTTTTAAGGTCGCAATAAGTAAAGGCTTTGTATTCTTAAGTAAGTAGGCCATTTCGGAAGGTTGGCCCAAGCCGTTTGCTCGTAGGTAACTTTTGATCAGAAAACGCGCATGTTCCTCAGGCGTCGGCATGTGGGTGTCTATTCCTTCTGGTAATACGCGCTCGCTAAGATCATAAACCTTATGGAAATTGTTTCGGGAAGGAATCATCAATTCACCCTGCATATAGAGTTGTTCCAGAGCACGCTTAGCGGGTTTGCTGCCCCAGTCCGCACTCTTTTTACCTGTGTGTTCAAAGTCTTTCGCCATTAAGGGGCCTTCAGTCCTAATACGATTGAGCACTTCTTTCATCATCTTCTCATCTTTCGTGTACCAGTGGTTTTGCTCACCGCTAGCAATGGCCTGTTTACGAACAAGACTGTAGCGGTAATCGCGCATGGGCAGGTAGGCAGCTGCGTGTGACCAATATTCAAAAACCTGTTTATCGGCAACGAGTTGATCGAGATGCGCATTTTGGTAACGCGGGTTTCTACACCACAAGGTATGATGATGGGCGCGCTGAATAACAGAGATGGTATCAATCTGAATATATCCAAGCTGTTCTATTGCTGAAAGAGTAGCCGCTAGTGCTGTGCCTGTTTGCTTCACTGAGGGTAATCCCTGCGAAAGTAAGACCAGTTTTCTTGCTTGCTGTATGGAAAGTGATTCTGTTATTCGAGACATCTTGTTTCTTTAGGATTGTGGCTTTAAGGATAAAATCAAATCTAAGAAAAATAGGAATAAATGAGAATAGGCTGGTTTGAATTTATCTTTTCTTTCTGATTTTCGACAGGAGCCAAAGGAAAGGGGGAGTTAATAGTATTTTAAAAGCGATATTGTTGAACTATTATTGGTGTTAGATAACAGAAAAGAATACGAGTAAAGGACGAGGAATTGCAGATTTAAAGCCTTTATATTTGCAGCGATTTAGGTGTTCTTCTCAAGCATTCGCTTGAGGGAATGAAAAGGGAATCCGGTGAGAATCCGGAACAGTACCCGCTACTGTAAATCTCATTTTGCAATTGCAAAGTATAGTTTTTACACCACAAGCCACTCTCAGAAATGGGGGGAAGGCTGTAAAAATTGAGATAAGTCAGGAGACCTGCCAAATCGCAACTTAAAACATTTTGCTTCCGGGAAACGAAGTATATGTATTGAACTGACGCGCGTGTTCGGTATTTATTTTTTGATTTTTTCTTTTTAAGAAAGGGTGGGAAAGCAAGATGTCATTTAATAGAATTATAAAATTATTACATCATGCAAAAAATGAATTACGTCCTGATTTGTCTATTCCTTTTGACATCTCAAACACTGCTGGCACAAAGCGTGAGCTTATCTGGTTTGGTAAAAGAAAAGCAAAGTTCAGAAATCTTAATTGGAGCGAATGTCTATCTCGATGGAACGAATTTGGGCTCGGCAACCGATGAGAATGGTCTCTTTGTTATTCCGCACTTGGAAGCGGGTGAATATGTGGTGGTTGTTTCATATTCGGGCTATTTAAAAATGGAGAAAACCATTCGTATCGACAAGCCAATGGGTGACGTCGTGTTTGAAATGGAAAGGCAACAAACACTGCTTCAAGGGACAAATGTTTCTGCGAAAAGAATCCGTCAAGCAGAGAATGCTTTAAAGTTAGCGGCTCCATTGAAGGATATTCCATTGACCACATCGAGTGTAGACCGTGATTTGTTAGACCAGCTGCAGGTGACCAATGTGAACGATGCTTTGAAATATGCAACAGGGATAAAACCAAAGGTGAACTATGGTGGATTTCAAACCTTTAGAATGCGTGGGTTTGGCGCGCCTGTTATAATGCTCGATGGTGCACGTGATGAGCGTATGAACCTATCAAACAGTGCGCCCTTAACGTCTTTGGCTGCTGTTGAGCGAATTGAGTTTGTAAAAGGACCAGCTTCTGTTTTATATGGTCACTCAGCTGTTGGCGGTATCTTAAATATTGTACGAAAGCAACCAACAAAGAGCTTTGAGGGTGATTTTATGGCTTCCTATGGCAGTTGGGAAGCTAAGCGAATGGCTTTAGGTTTTGGTAATCGTATCAGTAATAAATTAAATTATCGTTTCGATGCCAGTTTATCGAATCAAAAGGGATGGCGTGATAGTGGTGATAAAACCGCGAATGCGTACCTCGCTTTTGATTATGAGCTTGATGATCGAAATAAGTTGGAATTCCGTATAGGAGCCAATGATGATTTCTATGGTACTGAAGCGGGTTTACCATCGGTAACACATGATATTTACGATGCTGATGATAAGCTTGTGTATCGTAAAGGAGATTTGCCTGACAATTTTGATCGAATGCAACGATATAACGATCCTTCGGATTTTCTAAAACATGAGAATATTAATGCTTCTGTGAAATATTCACATGAATTCTCAGATCAATCAAAATTACAGTTTCATTCGACCTATTCTGATGATTTAATCGATTATTTCTCTACCGAAGAGTTATCTTATCTGACTTCTGAGTCGAATATTTATGCCAATCACTACTTTAATGGAGCTGAAAAAGTCTTTATTTCTCTGGATACGATTCAAAGAACTTTTCCTTTACGATTTTCTCATGAGACGCAAACCTTCCAGAACTATATTGACTATTCGTCAACATTAGAAACGGGATCAATTCTGCATAAATACACAGCAGGTTATTATTTTATGTATTTGGATCGCGTTTCTTTTAAGGGTTATAATGTAGGTGTTGATGTTAAAGGTGAAGGATTGTATGGAAAAGTAGCGGTTGTTAATCCTGTTCTAAATCAGGGAAACCTAAGCACTCGTTTTTCAAAAGCAAGCATTCATCAGGAATATGTGCATGGTTTCTACTTTCAGGATTTAATTGAAGTATCGGATAAATTGAAGTTCTTGGCGGGTTTACGTTTGGACTATTTTAAGGTGAATGCACGATCAGCAATGGTTGATCATGGGCGACATTTAACAGATAAATCTGAGGAAAATACCATTGTTAACAAGTCCTTTTCGTATCGTTTAGGTGGTGTTTATCAGCCGGTAGAGTCACTTTCGGTTTATGGATCGTATTCAAGTTTTTTTAAACCCAACCGCTCTACCTTTAACGAAAACTATGTGTATTTGGATAAGGATGGGCATGAATTTTTTCCGGAAGACGGGGCTGAAGTTTATGAACCTGAAAGTGGTTATCAGTTAGAGACGGGTATTAAATACAATTACGAATCTATTTTGAATCTTAATGCTAGTATTTACTATATCAAGAAGAATAATATTGTGCAGTCACTCGGCAAAACAGATGAAGGGCGCCGCATATATGGTCAAGTCGGTATGGTCGACTCTAAAGGAATCGATATTGAGGCGCTTGTTAATCCGATTGAGGGTTTAAGTCTGATTGCAGGTTATGGTTTTAATGTGGCTAAGGTTCGCAAATTTTCAGTTAATGAATATACCAATTTAAAAGCTGGAAATAACATGACTTTTAATCCTAGAAACCAAGTGTATGCCTGGGTATATTATGAGGTTCAAAAAGGCATGTTTAAAAATTTTAATATGGGATTAGGTGCCACTTATTCTGATAAGGTATTTACCGATTCGAATAATACTTACGAGCTCGGCGATTATTGGCTATTCGATGCAGCATTGGGCTATTCATTTGATAAGACCTTTATAAAATTAAAGATTAATAATATCTTAAATAAGGAATATGTGTCAAGTTCGATTTATTCAAACCAGTATGTACCTGGACAGGAGCGAAACTTCATGTTAACAGTGGGGCTTAAATTGTAGGCTAATTTTAAGTTGAGAATAAAACAATTAAAAAAGGTGAATGCTCAGAATAATATTCGTGAGTATTTACCTTTTTTTAGCAATATAGATTTTGGTATATGATGAGTTTTGAATTCTTGATTTATGTCTTGTCCTGAAGTTGCGTTACACAAAAGTAACTTTATAAATATGACAGATGGATATAATAGATAGATACAAGTTGATGAAATAAATGGCGATGGAACAAGCATCATATATTTTGTAAGCCTTATCAATATGTTAGAGCTTCCTAGGCTACTATCCTTTAATTTGAATTTCTATTTTTTGTAGAATTACCAATTTGGTTTTGTTCGGCTTTTGGTTTACTAATATTCGTGTGAAGATATTAGATAAAATGTGTGGTTGTATTCACATTCTTCTAGTAATCAGTTGTGTTGTGTTTTTGATTATCTAGATTCGTTCTATTTTGTGTGTTATTCTATTTTGTAAAAGTCCCAATTTATGGTTAGCTTTAAGACACTTGCTTTTAATCAAAATATATTTGAACTGTTTTAATTGTATTTTCAGATTATGAGATCATATTATATTCCCGCAAAAGATCACGTTTTACTAAAGGATCGTCTTTCTGAATTAAATTCAGAGAATGGAACTAAGGCCATTTTACTTTTGATGGCTGATGAGGATCATTTTACAGAGGAACTACTTAAACCTTTACTATCTAAAATAAGCAAACCCATCATTGGTGGCATTTTTCCAGAATTAATTTTTGAGGGAGAACGTAAAAAGACAGGCGTTTTACTGATGCCCTTATCAGTTGAGCTGAACACTCAAGTTTTTGATTTATCAGATAATAGGGATAAGTTCCAAAAACAGCTTGAAGAAGTGCAAAAAGAGTCAATGAGTCAGATGAGTTCTCTGTTTGTTTTTGCAGATAGTTTGGGGCAAAGAAAAAATGAATTTATTGAAGCTCTATTTAATTTCTTTGGTGTTAATACCACTTATATAGGTGGTGGTGCCGGTTCATTATCATTTGAAAGCTTTCCCTGCATTATAACCAATGAGGGCTTACACACAAACTCAGCTGTAATTGGTTGGGGTAAGCAAAAAATGACTTTAGGTGTGGCACATGGTTGGCATTCTGTATCAAGCGTATTGAAAGTGACAGAAGCCAAGAGAGATATGGTTAAAACGATTAATTGGCGACCCGCTTTCGAAGTGTATAAAGAAGTTGTGGAGACACACTCTAGTATCATTCTAACTCAGGATAATTTTCCTGAAATAGCACAATCTTATCCTTTGGGAATTGAAAAGTTAGATGCCGAAATGGTTGTACGTGACCCTTTTAAGCTTTGTGCAGAGGGCTTACATTTTGTAGATTCTATTCAAGAGGGTGAATATGTTAAGGTGTTACATGGCGATATAGAATCTCTTATTGATGGAGCAGAAAAAGCTAAAGATCTAGCTCTATCAAAATTGGATGAGAATATGAATCAAGATTCTCTTTTCTGTGTTGATTGTATTTCTCGTGTTCTGTTTATGAAAGAATTTTATGAAAAGGAATTGGGGGTGGTTTCTAAAAACAAGAACGTGTCAGGAGTTCTTAGTATTGGAGAAATTGCCAATGAGGGTGATTCATTCTTAGAGGTTTATAATAAAACTATAGTTTTAGGAGTATGGTAAAGAAAAGTCTGCAATCAGAAATCTTATTGGAACTCGTTTTTAGTGTAAGCCTCGAGGATAATGAACAATTAATTCTAAACAAGAGTATACCATTGTATTTAAAGAGACTCAATTGTTTCTTGGCTGGAGTTTTAAAAAAAGATAAGGAGGGAAATCTCCAAGAATTAGTGGTTATGCCTTTTGCGGCTGGAAAAACGGATGAATGGGAACGTGTAAAAACATATTTTTGTTCTCTTGATCTCGAAGCTAGACAGAAGTGCCCTTTGTTCATTCAGAATGATTTCTATTATTATGGATTGTGTTTAAATGGTTATGGTTTAATCATATTGGGTAGAAAGAAAGCTTTTGATCATTTTTTTGCAAAAGAATTACAAAATGTGGCTCACCATTTGGGTAAAATATTGATTCAATCCAATGAAATTGAGAGAAGGCTAAATATAGAAAAGAAACTCAGAGAAAGTGAAAACCGACTTTCTATGTTAATGCAGGAATCACCTTCAGTTATTGAAATCTATGATGTTGATGGTTTACAGATATCCGTAAATAAAGCCTATGAGAAATTATGGGGTGTTCAAGCATCTAAAACCTTGTTCCATTTTAACATTTTAAAAGACAAGGCAATAAAAGATGCTGGACTGAATAAATATATCGAACGAGCTTATCAGGGCGAATCTGTGTCTCTTCATGACTATCAATTTCAAACAAAAATGATGGAGCCTTCTGCTTATAATAGCCATGAACGCTGGTTGTCTACAAAAATGTATCCTTTAAAGAATCAGCATGGAGAAGTCACTCATGTTGTCCTTAATCATGAAGATGTAACGAAACAAAAAGAATCTGAAATTAAAATACTGAAAGCTAAAGATAGAGCTGAAGAAAGTGATCGTCTAAAATCTGCATTTCTGGCTAATGTGAGTCATGAAATTCGTACTCCAATGAACGGTATTTTAGGCTTTGCTGATCTTCTTAAGCGTCCCGTATATGATGAATTAGATCGGGATATGTACATTGATCTTATTGAGGAAAGCGGTGCACGAATGCTTAATATTATTGATGATTTGATTTATATGTCGAAGGTTGAATCTGGACAGATGGAAATTTCGGTTTCTGAAACAAGTATAAACGAGCAAATAGAATCTGTATATAATGCCTTCAAATCAGAGGCGAAAAGCAAGGGTATACGGCTGATTGTGACTGAGTTATCATTAAGAAAGGATTCCATTATTTCAACAGATCGAGATAAACTGCATATTATACTTACAAACTTAGTGAAGAATGCGATTAAGTTTTGTGTTGAAGGCAGTGTCGAGATTAGTGTTGTAAATAAAGGTGATTGTTTAGAATTTATTGTTAAGGATACGGGAATCGGTATTCCCAAAGAAAGGCAGGAAGCTATTTTTGATCGTTTTATTCAGGCTGATGTAGGAGATCAGAGAGCTTTTGAGGGAGCAGGTTTAGGTTTGTCTATTTCTAAAGCTTTTGTGGACATGTTAGGTGGCGAAATGTGGTTGAATAGTGAACAGGGAATTGGAACGACATTCTATTTCACGCTACCTATTAATCTGGAAATTGAGGAAAATGAGAGCTTAGAATACGAGAGGTTTAATTATAAATTTAATCAAAATGATATGAATTTAAAGGTGCTAATTGTTGAAGATGATAAAATATCAATGAACTTTATCGAATTACTTTTAAAACCAATAAGCAGAGAAATCATTACAGCAAAAAATGGGGAAGAAGCCGTAAAGCTTTATACCGAAAATCAGGATGTAGATTTGATTTTGATGGATATTAAGATGCCTGAACTAGATGGTTATGCAGCTACTCGTCAAATACGATCGATAAATAAAGAGGTTATAATTATTGCTCAAACAGCTTATGTATTACCAGGAGATAAAGAGAAATCGATAGAAGCAGGTTGTAACGATTATATTACGAAGCCAATTTTCAAAGAAAAATTGATGAGATTAATTTCGAAATATTTTAATAATTTGGTAGAACGTCGAACTAATATGAAAATTTGATTTACGTATTACATATAGATATTTTTAAGGTGCAGGTGTAGGGTTGCGCCTTTTTTATGCAAATAAAATAGTGCAATGCAGGAAGTTGTAATCCTTATTATAAGCCTTGATTACTAAATTCGATTTTATAGCTTTGAAAAATCTAATTTTGAAAACAACTAAACTAACTTCAGACGAAAATGAAAAGATTGACTTTATTATTTATGAGCCTGGTATTCACGTGCAGCCTAAGTTCGGCTCAAAATAATCCCTTGGAAAAATTTAATGCGCTAAAAGGTGAATGGATTGGCACAGGAAGTGGTTTCGGAAATGATAAATCTAAGGCTGAGTCATCATACCAAATGGTAATGGGAGGAACTTACATTGAAGTGATAAATGAATCTAAGTTTGAACCTACAGAACGAAATCCTAAAGGAGAGTATCATATCGATAAAGGTTTTATTAGCTACGATAAAAATAGGGCGGTTTACGTTTGTCGTCAATTTAATAACGAAGGCTTCGTCAATCAATATGTATTGAATGATTCGCTGTCAAACGATAAGGTTTTTGTTTTTGATACAGAATCAATCGAGAACTTTATGCCAGGAGGTAAGGCTCGTTGGACTATTAAAATCATTTCAGATAATGAAATTGAAACAATTTTCGATGTTTCTTTTCCCAATAAGGATTATACCTGTTTCGGTGTAAATAAGCTTATGCGAAAGGAATAGACGAGAGGTAAAATAGGATTGGATAGAATCTGTAGCCTATGGGATACAGCTTTTTTGAATTTACGGCTTGCTAGTTTTTATTGCTTTTTGTAAAAAAAACAGGGCTGCTAATAGGTTATTGGCAGCCTTTAGTTAGATACAGAATTTTTACTAGCAATAGGAGAAAGGGAAAATTAAGTGTTCTCTTCTTTTCGAGCTATTTTTGATACAAGGCCATACACCAAACTACCAATACTGTTTTGTATCAGTTTTTCGATGCTCCAATTGCTTTTTGCATTTCGAACAAAATAGTTCAATTTATAGCGAACCAATTCCCTTTCAAGGTGCAGGCGATATTTTTCTTTTTCTATGTCTTTAAGTGATCGAAGTCTATCCATCTAATTTTTATTAGTAATAAGGCACTTGAAATTTTGATCATTCTTGGCTAATCAACTTGATTTTTCATGAGTCTTTTGGGGGTATAGTATGCGATACAAGAACTTAATTAAGGGACGCTCAATTAAAGGTCTTTTAAACAAATAAACGAGGAGGATGAATAGCAAGTATAGGCCTCCTGTCCCCAAATAGCCCAGTATTTCATTTCCCATTAGATCTGTTAACCATACTGAAAGAGCAAAACCGAAAAAGAACAGAGCAAACATAGCCAACAAAAAAACAAGAATGCTTAAGCTGATGGCCACACCAAGGCGGACTAACTTTTCGAAACCTGAAAATTTGTAGTATTCAAGATTGGAATCGAAATACTCAGTTAGTAATTCTTTCAATTGAGTGAATTGTTCTGGGATATTTTCCAATAGGAAGAAATTTTAGTTGAACTGATTATCATAATAGCCTATCTGTTGTAATAAAGAGATATGAATCTAAAGCTTAGGCTTCCTGTTCTTTCTCTTTTCTTTTGAATGAATTAATCTTCTTTTCCAGATCTTCTATTAAGTCGTCGACTTTTACACGCACTTTTTCCATGTTTTCATCAAAAGCTGCTTCGAATTCCTCCGCTTTTTCTTTTGCCTTTTCCTTCATTTTTTTGCGAGTGACTTCCCCTTTGTCGGGCGCATAAAGAATTCCTAAACCAACACCTATAGCACAGCCTGCTAGTAAAGCTGCAATAATCCCACCTGAATTTGACATAGTTCTAAATTTTAAAAGTGAAACAAGAAAATGAGTAGAATACTTAGGTTTGAATAGGCTTACATAAAATTAGTGAATAATAGGGAAGTAGTCAATTATTTTTTACCGATGACAAAATGTCTTTTACCAAGCTGTACAGGTGTAACTAAGCTTATCAGAAAGGAATAGAAGAGAGATGAAATAGGATTGAATAGAAGCTGTAGTTTTCCCATTATCTAGAAAATTGGACTCATTATTGATGTAGATTGTATTACTTTGCATATAATGTGACCTCTTCAGAAACTTCCATATCATCTAAAGAAATGAATAATACAATCAATCAAAAAATCATAGCATATCGCAGACATTTTCATGCGAATCCAGAATTAGGCTGGCTAGAGTACCGTACGGCAGCTTTTATTGCTGATGAACTATTTGCTTTAGGTTTCGTAGTGAAAAAAGGCGGTGAAGTGATGCATGTTGAAAATCTGATGGGTTTACCCAGTGTAGAGGATAATCAACTTGCTTTTGAAAAGGCTATGAGCGTTTTTAGCACTGAAAGATTAAAGCCATTTGTAAATAATTCTACGGCAGTGGCTGGCATTTTAAAATGTGGAGATGGTCCTTGCATTGCTATTCGTGTCGATATGGATGCTTTACCCATCAGGGAATCTAATGAAGCAGATCATTTTCCTTGTGAGAAGGGTTTTTCCTCAGACTCAAAAGGTGTAATGCACTCTTGTGGGCATGATGCTCATGCGGCTATAGGTCTTGGTTTAGCTCATTATTTAACTGAAAATAAAGATCAATTGAATGGGAATTATATTCTTTTGTTTCAGCCAGCAGAAGAAGGTGTGCGTGGTGCCGCTTCAATCGTAAAATCAGGTTTCTTAAAAGGTGTCGATTATTTGTTGGCAGCTCACCTATGGAGCAACATGCCTTTGGGGAAAATGGTTTGTTCGCAAAATGGTACAGCAGCTACAGATAAATTGGATGTGACCTTCTATGGAAAATCGGCTCACGCAGGAATTTGTCCGGAAAAAGGCAATAATGCAATTCTCGCTGCAGCAAGTACAATTACAGCTTTACACGAAATCCACTTCGAAGGAGAAGGTTTGAGACGTGTGAATGTTGGCCGTATGGAAGGTGGGACAGCACGAAATATTATTGCAGATAGAGCTAAATTGGAAGTGGAATTAAGAGCTGACAGTCAAATAGGGGAGAATGAATTGTTCTATAAACTAGAGAACATTGTGAAAGCTTCTGCCAAAAGACAGAATTGTACTTTTGATATTAAGAAGGTTGGTGAAGCTTCAGCTGCATGTGGAGATGATGCTCTTGCCAGCCTAATAAAAGATGAGGCGGTTCAAATGACCTGTTTTAAAGATGTTATTCTATCTGATAAAGTCAATAGAGGGAGCGAGGATTTTACTTCTCTGATGAATGATGTGCAGAGTAGAGGAGGAAAGGCAAGCTTTATTGGTATAGGCGCTTCTTTAGTAGATAAAAATGTGGAGCACCATACACCAGATTTCGATATAGATGAAAAGGCTATGCTTTACGCGACAGAGCTTTTCTATAGATTGATCAAGAGGCTTGATGCTATTTGAATTGGTATTTATAAAATGACTGGTAAACGAAAAGGCCTAGACGATTAGTCTAAGCCTTTAAATTTAATTTGTTCACGATATGAAACCGTACAGATATGACAGATTAATTAATCACACCTTCTTTTATTCCAAAATCAGTCTCTATCCTTTTTTGATAATTGGTACTCGAAATAATCAGGATATAATCGTTCAGTTCTATCTTAACACCTTGTGATGGATTCTTTAATAGAACACGTTTATTATCTACCATTTTTGTGATACCAATAAGTACTGTATCATAGTTTTTCTTTAGGCCAATAAATGCATCCATATAGTCTATGTTTAGGAAAGGATTGCTTTCAGTGACCTTATATTCATTCATATCAAAATCATCCTCTTTAACCGAAGTTTCTATCAAATCTTCAGTAAATGCGGCAACATCTGGCTCAAAAATATAACTGGCGACCATTTTCGATGTAATATCGTTTTTTGAGATGACATGGTTGACGCCAATCGATTGAAATGTTTCTTTTAATTCAGAGGTTTGTAATGCAACAACCGTGTTTACATCATGGTATTTCTTAAGATTAATCAAATAGATCAGAGATTTTGTATCGTCAGGGAAGTTTACAAAGACCGAATTAGACTCAGCAATATTGACTTTTGTAAGTGCTTCTGTGTTCTGATAATCTGCAAGAATTACGAAAACCTGATTTTCAGAATAGAGATCTTTAACCAGTTCTAAATCGGTCATGTTATTCGTTACAACAGCGACCTTAGAATGAGCATTTACAATCTGATCGGTTACATTTTTGGCAAAATCATCCCAACCAATAATTACAAAGTGGTTGGTGAAATCTGTTCCATAAAAACCTCTTTTTTTCTTTTCCATACGATTTTGTATTACTGTTGTAAAATTACCAATTAATAAACCCAGCACACCCAAGCTGCTGAAAATAACAATTAATCCTATTGTTTTTCCGATAACCGTTACCGGATAAAAATCGCCGTAGCCTACAGTGGTTAATGTAACGACTGAATACCAGAAGCCATCGCTAAGGTCTTTAATATTGGCATTCGGATCACCTTTTTCAATCTGAACCAGCCCAATGATTAAAACCAGATACAAGAGGGTGAAAATCCAATATAATTTACCTGAAGAAAATTTCATGTTCATCTGCTTAAGCTATTGTTTGTATTTAATTATCTGTTCCTGATGCTTTACCATTTTTCAATGTTGCGAAGGTAATTAGTACCCCGGCTACTGCACCAAACAAATGACCTTCCCACGAAATTCCAAAGCGACCAGGAAACACACCCCAAACAAGCCCGCCATAAAAAACGATGACAAGTATGCTGATCAGGAGTGACTTAAAATCTTTTTTTACGATGCCAGCTGTAACAAGGAAAGCTGCAAGGCTGTATATTAAACCACTGATGCCAATGTGAGAGGCACTTCTTCCAAAAGTCCAAACAAGTAGACCTCCAAGCAAGACAGATCCCACAACGACTAATACAGCTTGCTTTTTATAAAATGTAAACAAGCTTAATAGTAGAACAAAGAGCGGGGCTGTATTCGATATCAGATGATAATAATTGCCATGGATCAATGGAGCTAAGACAATCCCAATAAGTCCACGAATGGTGCGTGGAATAATACCGAACTGACCTAAATCAATAGGCAATAAGGTATCAATGACCTTGATCAGCCATAAAAACAATATGAATATGAGAATATTGGTAATTCTTTTTTGCATGTGCTTCTATTTTTATGTGTTCGATCCTGTATCTATTGATAATCTAACAGGATACTTTCTTTAAGACCTTCGACTTAATCTAGTATCCAATTGAATTGACAATTAAATGATAATCTTTGTTTCAAATTTATCGCTAAATGCCTTTCTGAATTTTTCATTCATTGCTTTATTACAACCTGTTAACTCGATATAGGTTTTTTTATCGTTGATGAAAGTATGAATCGCTAAGTGACTTTCAGATAGTAGCCATAGGCATGTGTAACCTCCGTTAGGGAAAGCATATTCCATAAAATTAAGAACGTGATAGCCCGAAAAGTTAAGAAGCTCGTTAAATTCCTTTTTTAATTCGGCAGGATCTGTTTCTGTGATCCATTGCTGAAAATTATACACGACGGCTTTTATCTCTTTATTCTCTATTGTCATATGATCTTGATCTGTCATTTAAATATCGTTTTCTTGTTCTCAAATTTGATGGAATTTAATAAATATCCCACGTTCCATTTAAATAATACTTGTACAATACAGGATTATGAATTTCATTCACTTCAATTGTAGAACTGTCTTGTTTGAAAAAATCTTTACCAAAGGAAGTTAAAAGACTCATGGCTTCCCCATTAATCCATTTTGTATCCATCGAGTCGAATTCCAAGTTGAGTAACTCGGTTTTTAAGTTTTCTGGTGAAATATTTTTGGCTCCCAATATCCAGCCCCATTCTCCAAGCGTTACAACCTGATTGTGCATGGGTACTGTAGAGAATCCTGCTTTCTGTATTGTTTTATTTATGCAATTGTAGGCATTTGAAGCAAAGTATGGACTCCCGGCTTGAGTTACAATAACTCCATATTTCTTTAAATGTTTATAACATTTACTATAGAACTCATAAGAGTAGAGCCTGCTTATTTCGATTGTCTTAGGATCAGGTAAATCGATGATGATGGCATCATACATTTCACGAGTATTCTCAATAAAATGGTAACCATCGGTATTGATGATACTGACTTTGTCGCTATCAAAAGCGTTCTGGTTTATTCCTGTCATAATATCATTATTCTTACCCAGGTTCGTCATAGCTGGATCCAGATCGACTAGTGTTATTTTCTTGACTTCAGGATATTTAAGGATTTCACGTATAGCACACCCGTCACCACCACCTAGAACAAGAATGTTGTGCGGTGTTTTCGTTAAGCTAAGAGCTGGATGCACTAAAGGTTCATGATACATTTCTTCATCAAATGAACTTAACTGCTGGTTACCATTAATAAACAACCAATAATCATTTTTCCATTGCGTAATAACAATTTTTTGATATTTACTTTGTTCCGTGTAAACCACTTTGTCTTTATACTTTTTTTGTTCTCCATATTTTATAATAGGTTGCGCTACAAAAAAAGCAGATAATAAGACAACACATAAAACTGAAGCCACTGAAGTAATACGAATTTTCAGTTTCATTTCAATTCGTTTCCATAGAACAAAGAGCAAGCCTATGGCGACAGAAAAATTAACCAAGCCTAAAACAATAGGCGTATAGGTTAAGCCAAGATAGGGAAGACCCACAAAGGCAAAGAAGATACCACCCATAAGACTGCCATAATAGTCGTTTTCTAGTACCGATGATATGTTGACTCTCAGAACTTGAAATTCATCATTAAGACGCATGACAAGAGGGATTTCCATTCCAATCATGAGACCAATAAGAATGCTTAAGCCATAAATGGCCACACCTGTATAGACGGACCATGCTGAAATGGTATAAGCAGCCAAAGACGAAAAGCATACAAGAAAAGAAAGTGTAAATTCAATGAAAATGAACTTTTCCAATAGGTTCGTTTTGAAACTTCTGCTGATTCGACTACCAATTCCCATAGCAAAAAGCATAATGGACATGATCATGGTCCACTGCATAACAGAATCACCCAAGAAATAAGTGGCAAGGGTTGATAGGATATATTCGGCTACAATTCCAGATAAGCCTGTTGCAAAAATAGCTATCCTTAAAATATTGGATTTGATATTCATTCTATTTGATACTAGTTGGGCTTTATTAAGAAGAAAATAATTTATTGGGAAACCCGACCGAATCAAATTATTCATGCAATGAAAACAAAACCTTATTCTTTAGAAATAGAAAAGAATAAGGTTCATATTGTTTTTAGATATTTGGATTTTGTTTTAGATACACCAAGTGATCAGTACTGAACCTCCTATGTAAGCAAAAGCCTCGATAAGGGCAACACCCACATTAGGTTTTTCCTGATTAACAAGTTCATCGGTTATTGTTCTGCCAGGAAGTAATACTTTGTCGGCTAAAAAGCGAACAACAGGTAGTAAAAGCAAGCCAATAATCAAATCGAAACCAATATTGGTAAACGATTCGCTCCAGCTTATAAAATCGCCTGAAACCGCAAATCTTACAAGATTGGCAATGGCAATTAATATACCAGAAAAGGCAACACCTACAGCCACATTATCTTTTTCAATCTCATCGGATACATTATACGATAATGTTAGGTTATAAATAATTGAGGTTGCAATTAATACGAGCTGACCAACTGCCCAAAAAACAACAGCAGTTAGGATACCATGCTCAACGCTGGTACTCTCACCAGAAACGGCACCAAATATAATTAAACCTGAGGCAATAGAAACAGCAGCTTCTACAGCGCCTGTACCTTCGTTTCTATCTTCAATAATTTCTTTATAAACAGAAAAACGACGTAGAATAATTTTATCGCAAATGATAATGGATAGGTTTAATAAAATAATGGAAATACCACCATAAATACCCATATCAATAAAATCGTTTACAATTCCATTGGATGGACCTACAATTGAACTACCTATGGCAAACAATAAACCGATTAAGTAACCTGTATGTGCAATTGAGAATGCAAAATTATCCTTCTCAACCAGTTCCGATTTTACATCGATCTTCTTATGGATTAAGTCGTAAACGAGTTTTCCAATATAAAACATGACAAAGGCACCGATAACGTAACTCACCGATTCAGAAATAGCAATAATCATGTTGTTTTCTAATAAATCTTTCATCTTAATTTTTATTAAATAATTAATAGATTATTTACCAAATCCACCACCACGTGAGCGACTGCTTGAGCGACTGTATCGTGAACTGCTTCGGCTACGTTTGCTTGTAGTGGTTCTTGTTACGCGACTTTTGCTAGCTGTAGCACTTCTGCTCACTTTGCTTCTTACACGCGACTTAAAGTCTGTTGGTTTACTATTCCATGTCGATTTTGTATTCGATTTTGTATAGTTACTGTTGGTTCCATACATGTTTCTTCCATTCGATCTAGGGCCATAGTATGATCTCCCACTATGATAGTAGTTCGAATGATAGTTATTCCAATAGGAATATTGTATTGGAAACATGGCCATGCGGAACATGCTCGACATAAAAGCGTACTTCCCATAATACTCCCAGAAGCGACTTCCATCACGCTCTTTCCATTGTCCATACTTTTCGTTGCCTACAAAATTAGTATAGCCTGCAGGTGCAACCGCTTTTTTAACAACACCGTCTTTTTTTGAAGCAATTTCCATACCCATATTTTCGGTATTGGCATCAAAAAAGATATTACTAACTGTCACCCAGTCCGTTTTTTTTGTGTAAACAGAATCTGGTTTTTCAATCAGCACTTGATACTGATGTTTATAGGTGTTGCTACCTTCTTTATAGTCCATATCATATAGGATTATAGAGAAGTTTTTTTCGTCAGATAGATCTCTGATCAAGATATCAACAGGTGTTTTTTCGTACTTTGCTTTCGCGACTCTGTTGGTACTTTGTTGATTTCGATTCGAGCTGTCATCACATCCTTTAAAAGAAACATAAAGGAAAAGAGAGGCCACAACCAGGATAAGTATTGTTTTTCCGTTTTGCATAAGGCTATTCTTGTTTATGAGGGAATATATTTGATATTTCGTATTCCTTAATAATTTTTCCGTGGGAGGCATCAAACTTTCTTTCGCCCCATTGTTCAATACTTAAGACAAATTCGCCGCTTTTATCGATATAATCCCAAGAAATGAATTCGACCCAATTGTCTTTTTCTTCTGCCCAGTCATTAAAAAAGCCTGGGTTCTCTTCTTCCATCATGAAGGTTTTCCCCTGAAATTCAATTTTGCTAGGAGGGGTTTCATGCTTTACGATATAGTCTGGTATGTCTTCACCAATATTAACAAGACGCTCTTTCTGGCTTATTGTAACAACAAGCTCATCGTCGCGATCAATATTTAGGAATAAGGTTTCCTTATCGTTCTCAATCTTGAATTCTTTGGTGAAATAGTTATCACCCCAATCGTATTCATATACGCCTTTTACAATCCATGTAGAAAGGTCGTAATCAAATATAAAGTTTTTGTTTAAATCATCTACCCGAATATTTGTCGCATCGTATTCCGGTTTCTTTTTTTTAAATCGATCAAAAATGCCCATATGGCTTTATGAAGTGTTAATTATATGATTAAATGAATAACAAAAATATAGAAAGAAACCTGCAATTAAAATTATTACAGGTTCTTTCAATAACTTATTTATTGATATTCATTTTTCTTTTCATTTCTTCCAATGCACTAGATGCTTTTACATCCGAATCATTTAGAACAGAATCTAATTCATCATCAAGTGATTGGTTTGCGTTTGCCATTTCGCCATAAGCCTCAGCAAGCTCTTCGTCGCGAGCAACTTTATCTTTCATTTTTTCCAACATCGAAATAGTGCTACCACTGTCGATTCCCGACATCGATTTGTTGATCTTTTTTGTTGCTTCGCTAACTTTTGCTCTTGCTTTAAGTGTTTTTAGCTCATTCTCATAATGTGATATTTTAGACTTAAGGCCTTGAATATTACTGTCAAGCTGCTTAATGTTACCTTCCAGTTTCTGAAGATCTGTTTTTGATCTTTCAGCATTGCTATCAGCATCTGTTTTACGTGAAAGTGCTTCTCCGGCAAGTCTGTCAGCTTCAGAAGCGTCAAGTCCGCCATCCTGAGCTTTTTTCAAAATTAGCATTGCTTTTTGCTCGTAATTTTGAGACTGGTTGGTATAGTCATTTATTTCGCGCTTTGAACGAATGGCTAAAGCTTTAACTTCAGCAAAAGCTTGAAGGCTTTGATCTAAATTCTTTTTTAGATCTCTAATTCCTTGTTCGGTAAGCTTTATTGGATCTTCCAATTTATCTACTACACTGTGTGCTTCTGCTTGTCCTATTTTGAATAATCTGTTAAAAATTCCCATTTTATTTTAGTTTTATCGGTTTAATACAATTAGTTTTTTGAAATTGAGATAAGTTCATTGGCATTTTCGCTTAGGAAAATCTCAAAAGAATTTAAGGTGCCTTGAAGTTCGTTCAAGTCAAGGTTCTCAAGTTGTAAAGTGTCTCTTAAGATAACTTTTTTCCCTGTTTCATCAATTGAAATGGCACCATGGATAATTTCACGGTTCATTTGAAGAAATCTTCTGAATGTATCTTCATTTCCATTCTGTAAGTCAAATAAATGAAGTTCAATAATTAGAACAGGATCTTCACAATCAACGATTAGGTTTGAAATGCCGGCGTCTAAATTCTCAATAACGATTAATTCTTCGTTTGTATCTTCTGTAATGATGCTGTATTCCAGATCCAGTAGATAGTCTTTTACTTTTTGAAAATTGTTTTCCATTTTATTAATAATTTTATAGATGTTACTGTTTGTTATTTATTGTAAACAAGTCCTGATCAGTAATACTTGTTTATGTCTTAATTTTGAATAGGATAATAAATAGATTCCTTATATCCTTTTGTACAAATCATTTATTAACAGTTCCAATTTCCTGATTCTGTCAGATTCGGTAGTGTTGCTGGCAGGACTATTGGAAATGTGTTTTTCTATTGGCATTAGATAATCAATTTTGTTTTTTGCTATTGTCTCCGGTGCACTGTCATGTGAAATAAGCAAGATTTCCTCTTTGTTAATTTGTTTTATTTCAATAATTTCCGTGCTTTTACCACTTTTTATAAAGAATAACTTGTCATGCAGATTTAGCTCATCATTTAATTTCAAATCAGAATTGACAATGATAATATCATTAAGTTTTATCTGTTCTGGTAAATGATTAAAGACATCCTTCTCTACCAAAATTGCGATTTGATTATCTTTTAAGCCAGGTAAGTTTATTTGGCTATCCGATTTTGTTATCGCATGTTCCAATGATTTTAGCAAGACGTCATTGGCTGAAACAAGAGGAATGTCTTTTATAAGCTGTTTTTTCCCCTGTATCTTTTTTGTGCCTTGACTCTTGTCAACAATTTCATCTGGCAAATGAAAGTTATAGAGCTCGTTAACTGTTATTTCTCTATTAACCAGGCTGTCAACCGAAATGTTAAAATGCTTAGCAATTTTAATAATGATCTCAAGCTTCGGTTCAGCACGTTCCTCTTCGTATGAGCCAATGCTCGATCGTTTGAGCCCAAACAATTCTGCAAAAGCCAGCTGACTTAACTTTTTAATTGATCTTATCTTTTTAATGTTTTTACCGAAATACATATTAGTTGTGCTAATTATATTAGCAAATTAATAAACTATTTTTCACAAATGCTAATAAAATTGTCATTAATTCGTCATTTATTTTAACTTTGTCAATAAATAACCTGTTTTTATTACAGAGTGTGAGTGTTGTTAATTTATTTGAAATCAAATGAATATGGATTTTCCGGGAGTGTGATTCCATATATATTAGCAAGGAGGAATAATTGCCGATTCTACTCTATATAAGTTCCTTTGAGCGTTATTGGGCAAATTAATTATGACAAAAACGATTTTAATGACTTATTTAGTAGACCTAAATTATTTTTTATAATTTGCTTCTGAATTAAGACATTTCATTTTTTATTAAGAACATATATAAACGACTAATTAGATGAATAAAAACTTTTTAAAAGTTAAAAATTACTTGTTGGATCTTAACTGTAATATTGTTTTCGAGAGCGAAAATGATGGCATTCTTATTATTAATAATGAAGAGAATGGAATTTCGAACTTAGTGCTTGGCTGTGCTGAACCGCTTCTTATTATGGAGCAATTTCTATTTGAGTTAAAGCATGATAATATGGAGGTTTTTAAAAGTTTACTGATTAAGAATAGAGATATTGTACATGGTGCTCTGGTTCTTGATGAAAATGGATCTAAGGTGATTTTCAGAGATACACTTCAGATTGAAAATCTCGATCTTAATGAACTTGAAGGCTCGTTAAATGCCTTAACGTTATTGTTGAGTGAATACACGGAAGAGATTATTAAGTTTTCTAAAATGTAATTTCTTTTACTGATTGGCAAAATGCTAACAGAGTGTGGTTATGTGGTTTTGTTGGTTTATGCCGTTATGACCCAAACAAAATTTAAGTTTCAAATAAGGAGGACGTTAAGTTAGATTTCTATTTGGACAATATAAAACACTAAAAAAGATGTAGTCGAAAGACTGCATCTTTTTTTTTGTTTTAAGCCCTGCCAGAGTTTTGACTCTGGCAGGGCTTAAATTTTATTTTTCACAAATAAGCAGTAAAGATAATGGCTATCAAAGCGCACTCTTGTGATCTGAAAATTATTTGTGAAAATAAATTGAATATAATTTAATTTTTCTTGTTAAATTTAGTCTAATTGATTTTTTAATTCTAATAAACAAAAAAGGTAGATTATGAAAGCTTATCCATTTGACAATTTAGTTTTTAAAGGCGGTGGTGTTTTAGGTATTGCTTATTTAGGGTCTATGAAGGCTCTTGACGAAGCTGGTTTTTTACCAGGTATTAAACGTGTTTCTGGTGCCTCAGCGGGAGCAATTACAGCTTTGGTTACGAGTTTTAAACTTAATGCGAGTCAGATGAAAGCGATTGCTGACTCCTTAGACTTTTCTAAAGTACCTGAAAAAGAAAATATAAAGCATGATCTGTTTTCTAAGTTGTTTAATTCTAAAGATTTGCCTTTTGATGATGTTTACTGTATCAATCGCTTATTCCATAAATATGGTTGGTATTCGAGCAATTATTTTTACAAATGGTTGATGCAGATGGTACAGGATCAATTTGACAAAGTTGATGGTCTTGATGATAAGATTAAAAATAAAAAAGGGCAGCAAACATTCTCTGATTTTCAGAAGGCGGGTTTTTCCGATCTTTATATATCAGTGACGAATGTAACTAAGCACAGGAATGAGATTTTTTCAATCGAAACGAAACCTGATTTCGAAGTAGCAAAAGCTGTTCGTATGTCTATGTCGATCCCTTTATTCTTTGAAACAGTAGAACAAGATGGCGATCATTATACTGATGGTGGAACAGTTAATAATTACCCGATTGAAGTTTTCGACAATGAGGCTTATGTTGATGATCCAGCTTTTTTTACAGATCAAATTAATATGAAAACATTGGGTTGTCATTTGTTTACGCCTCCAAGTCATTCAGAAAAAGCGCAAAAGAAGGACAATCTGATTCATTATATTGAAAATTTATTTGAGACGCTATTACAAGTTCAAACTATCGATTTTGAGAACTCTCAGAATATAAAGGACCGATCTGTGAATATAAATGATCATGGAATAAGTGCTGTGGATTTCGATATTGTTGTAGATAAAGGGGATCCACTTACAAAGCGTGAAAATCCATCGGATTACGATAAGCTTTATATATCTGGTTATGATTCTATGAAAAGCTATTTAAACAATCATAGTTCAATCATTCAGAAATACATGTCCCTTGTTGATCAGCACTAACTTTATGTGATTTTAACTTAGGAAATATATAGAACGATTGTTCGTAAAATATATCCATTAGGCTATCAGATAAATTTCGATTTATCTGATAGCCTTTTTTTTATGATTTAGAGCTGTTACTTTTTAATTGCTATGATCAAAATTGACCTTTAGATTACTAATATCCAGACTCGTGTTTCTTCCTGAAGTTCACATTTTGACTAAAAGAGATGTCTATGTCTTAATAATATTGATTACCGCTTCAAATTTTCTTAAATTGGGTAGTCAAGTAGATAAAATAGAGATTGATACCAATTATGAAATAAGGATAAACAACCATTCCATATAAATCTTAACCATTAAAATTAATCTGATATGACAACAATTAATGTGTATTTAACCTTTAATGGCAACTGTGAAGAGGCTTTCCTTTTTTATAAAACAGTTTTTGGAGGCGAATTTTCTCATGTGGCTAAATTTTCTGAAATGCCAGAAGACCCAAAATGTCCCATTTCTAATGAAGACAAAGACAAAATAATGCATGTTTCTCTCCCAATCAGTAAGGAAACAGTTTTAATGGGAAGTGATACGGGTGGTGAATGGGCAAGTCAGTATAAGGCTGGGAATAATTTTTCGATATCTGTATCTGCTGAAAGCCAAAATGCTGCTGATGATTTTTTCAATAAGCTTTCTACGGATGGCAAAATTATCATGCCAATGGACAAGACTTTTTGGGGTTCTTACTTTGGTATGCTAGTAGATAAATATGGAATACAGTGGATGCTTAGTTTCGATGAGGCACATGTTTAGGATTTGTGTGTTTATATTATAGTTTGGGTAAATTGGATGTGATCACTAAGATTGTTTTTTATATAAGGTGGTGATTGTGTGAGTTAATTCGCCGTAATATATAAAGTACTATTGAACTCATATGTGTGATAAGTGACGCGCTGGAAAGAATAGAGGGGAAGGATATGATGTTATTGAGAGTGATGCAAAAGCTATTAATATTGGATGAAAAGAATGATTGCTTTTAATACTCCTTTTCGATTTTAAATATTTAAAATTTTAATCTAATGGAGACAAGAATTGAGGATTTTAAAAGCCAATTAAGAGGTGAATTGATTTTACCTAAGGATTCTAATTATGATGAAAGCCGTAAGGTGTATAATGGGATGATTAGTAAATATCCTGCTATGATTGCAAAATGTGTGGATGTTGCAGATGTCATGCTGGCTGTAAATTTTGGTAGAGAAAATAATATATTGGTAGCGGTTCGAGGCGGAGGACACAATGGTGGTGGCTTAGGTATTTGTGATAACGGCTTGGTTATAGACCTTTCAGGAATAAAGTTCGTTCATGTTGACACAAAGAAGAAAACCGTTCGTGTTGGTGGTGGAAATGTTTGGGGTGAGGTTGATCATGCAACCCATCCTTTTGGATTGGCGGTACCAGCTGGTATCATTTCGACAACTGGTGTTGGCGGATTAACGTTGGGCGGTGGCGTAGGTCATTTAACTCGTAAATATGGGCTGACCATTGATAATCTGTTAGAAGCTGATATGGTTTTGGCTGATGGGACTTTTGTTAAAGCTAGTGCAGATGAAAATTCTGATCTGTTTTGGGCTATTCGTGGCGGTGGCGGTAATTTTGGTATTGTGACTTCATTTTTGTTTCAAGCTCATAATGTAAAAATGGTGATTGGTGGACCATCCCTTTGGCCAGTAGAACAGACTGAAGAAATAATGGAATGGTATCATCAATTTATACACGATGCACCTGAAGATTTAAATGGTTTTGTCGCTACCATGATCATTCCAGGACCTCCTTTCCCTGAGTTTTTGCACAATAAACAATTTTGCGGTATTGTATGGTGTTATGTTGGTGATCCAGATAAAGCGGATGAAATATTTAAACCGGTAAGGGATATGAATCCTATATTCGAACACATTGGAGAGATGCCATATCCATCAGTGCAAACACTTTTTGATGCTATGATGCCGCCTGGTATGCAATGGTATTGGCGAGCAGATTTCTTTAATGATATAAGACCAGAACTCAGAGCTCAGCATCTTAAATTTGGGTCAAAAATCCCTACACCACTTTCTCAGATGCACATGTATCCGCTTACGGGTGCTGCAAGCAGAGTTGGAAAAGAGGAGACAGCTTGGGCTTATCGTGATGCAAAATATGCCGGAGTGATTGTTGGAGTAGATCCTGATCCAGCTAATGCTGACAAGATCACCCAGTGGTGTAAAGATTATTGGGAAGCTTTGCATTCTTATTCGGCAGGAGGAGCCTATTTAAATTTTATAATGGATGAAGGGCAGGAGCGTGTAAAAGCGTGTTACAAGCATAATTACGATCGTCTGGTTGAAATCAAATCAAAATATGACCCCAATAACTTCTTTAGGGTTAATCAGAATATAAAACCGAGTGCTTGACACTGTTTTAGGAATACGTGAAACGATTTTGATAATTGGTGTAGTCTCTAAGGCTACACCTTTTATTTTGATCTTATTTTTTGATAAAGTGAGTGTGATTTATTAAAGTTTTGACTGATAAGCTTAAACTTTCAAATATTTTTATCGGAAAATTTTTAAAAAAATAAAGACACAAAGGTGTTTATTTAAAGTGTTTTGTTTGTGTGTGTTAATTAATTAAAAATGAAATGGATGTGTGATCGCGGAGGTGTTGTGAATAGATACATGAACACAATGCTGGATTTGAACATAAGAGGAAGCGATCAGATTTAGAATTCGAAAAGGGCTTGGAAAGACAAAAAAAGCTCTATATGTTTGCAGCGTCAAATTCAATTAGAAATAATTGATTTATACAGAAGAGTGGAGAGACTGGCTCGATGAAACTCTAGCAACCTGACACCAGTTAAGGTGCTAATTCCTGATCCAATAGTTACGGAAAATATAAATTTAATTAGAGATGAAAAACACATTCTACAATTTCGAACAACAGTTTTTAGTATCCCTATTTGAGAAATTCTTTTCTCATCAAGCTATTGCCATGCTTTGCAGCCGAATGTGCATGCGAATGCGATAATCCCGTTTACTTTCCGGAAATAATTTAGCCAGTTCTTTTTCAGAATTGGACTCGAATCAATCTTGGTTTTGAATTCATATCTGCCAAATTATGGGCTACGCTCATACAGATATTAAGCTACATATGGCTTAAATAAATCGGGCAGACAATCAAAGATTAATATTCCTTCGGAAAACAGGGATCACCTTCCAGTTTATTATCAACAAATTGATATACGATATCCTTTAATTCAGTACCATGATTACGAATACGACAGTTCAAGCTAGTAATGGAAAAGCTTTGCTACCCTTTGCTGTATTTATATTTGCTTTTTTAGGAGTAGGTATCCTTATGGAGGATTTCTATGCCATTCCTTCGCCTATTGCTGTATTTCTTGGCATTATTACCGCTTTCCTTTTTCTAAAAGGAACAAGCGAAGAGAAATTCGACACTCTGCTTAAAGGCTGTGGGGAACAGAAAATTCTGACAATGTGTTTGATTTATTTGTTAGCAGGAGCTTTTGCCACGGTAACAAGTGCAATGGGAGGTGTAGACTCAACGGTAAATTTAGGTTTGAGTTTGATTCCAACACAATTTCTTGCTGCAGGAATCTTTCTTTTGGCAGCTTTTCTTTCTATTTCAACAGGGACATCGGTAGGAGCGATTGTTGCACTGGGACCTATAGCAGTAGGATTAGCCGACAATAGTGGCGTTTCACTTTCATTAATATTGGCAAGCCTTTTGGGAGGAGCTATGTTCGGAGATAACCTTTCGGTGATATCAGATACCACAATAGCGGCTACTCAAACTCAGGGCTGTAAAATGAAGGATAAATTTAAAGTGAATCTTTTTATAGCGGTTCCATCTGCTTTGATAACTCTAATGATTCTGCTTTTTGCAGGTAATTCTGAACCTATTAGCCAATCCATTTCTCATTCTTTGACTGATTATTCCCTTTTGTCAATTTTCCCTTACATTTTAGTATTGGTCTTGGCAATAACAGGTGTTAATGTTTTTACGGTTTTGACACTCGGAACGCTATCGGCAGGTTTGATTGGAATCTTTAGTGGAAACTTTGGTTTACTGGAATTTGGAAAGCAAGTATATGAAGGTTTCAATGGCATGTCTGAAATTTTTCTGCTTTCCATGTTAACAGGCGGTTTGGCTGCTTTGGTAAAAGAAGCAGGAGGAATAAATTACTTACTGAAAAAAGTAGAAGGGCAAATTCGGGGACGTAAATCGGCTCAACTAGGTATGGGGGCTTTAGTTTCACTCACCGATCTGTCTATTGCTAACAATACGGTCTCCATTATTATAACGGGCCCAATAGCCAAGCAGATTAGTGAGACTCATTGTATTGATAAAAGAAAAACGGCTGCCCTTATTGATATTTTCTCTTGTATTACACAAGGAATTCTACCCTATGGTGCGCAGGTTCTAATTTTATTGGGTTTTACATCTGGTAGATTAACTTATTGGGAACTAATGCCCAATGTATGGTATTTGTTTATCCTGTTAGGCTTCAGTTTACTTGCCATATATTCTCCCCTTTGGGATCGAATCATTCAAAAGCGATTGCCAGCTTAAGAATTTCACAAATAATTGTCAAGTGTTGATATTCAGTCTGTTTGTCCGTTGAGCGAATAGGTGATAGGAAAACTATGTCCTGTTTTAACCGAATTTAAGCCTTGGAATCATTCCGAAATAGAAAAGAGGCACATGTAATGTGCACAAAATAGAGTCCATTATAACAAATCAAATCATGTTTGAAGTAAAAAAAGTAATTGAAGATGTTTGGATTTCCCGAGATGGGAACAGGCATCAATGGAAGAGAAGAGTAGCCTATGGCATCAGTTGGGTATATGTGGCTTGTATGGATATGATGTGTTCAATGTGGATGTAAGGATATTCTAATAAGTCCTACAAGTGATTAAGTACTAGAATTTTCCCTTCATCTGTTTTATGCCAATTTAATATCAAAATCATCTTTAAATAAGATGGGATAATTTTTAGCTATATCGAGGCAAAAAAGTAAAAGATAGCCGAGTTACCTTGCATCTTTTTTAACGAAGGTATAGCTGAAAAGAAACATTTTATAAGGTCGGTTTTGATGTTAATTTGGTATTAATCCGTGCTTGAAGTTCGGAATAAAATTTAAGTCCCTAATGGGCAAATAAAATTAATCATCATTCAAAACAAGCCATAAGAATTCAAGAATATTCTGAGAATAATTGGCTGAAATACAAAAGAAATAGAAATGAAAAAGTCAATATTATTATCCTTATATATTTTGATCCTCACAGGATCTTTATTCGCACAAAAAAGAGTAATCTCCGGAGCTGTAACAGATGCTCAAACATCTGAAGTTTTAACCGGAGTAAGCGTGGTGATTCCTGGAACGACTCTAGGAACAATTACCGATAACAAGGGCGTGTTTAAGCTAAACCTGGATCAGGATTACCCACTGGTAGAATTGAGATTCATTGGTTATCAGTCCCAACAAGTTGAACTTGGAAATAAAAGCTATATAAATGTAAATCTTAATCAGGATCAGGTAGGATTAAATGAGGTAACGGTAGTGGGGAGTCGAAATAGAAATAGGTCGGTGGCTGAAACGTCAACACCAGTAGACATTATTCCTTTGGAAGCGGTTGCAAAGCAATCGGCACAATTGGAGTTGAGCCAAATTTTAAATTATGTGGCACCGTCTTTTTCATCGAATCGATACACCATTCAGGATGGAACAGACCATGTTGACCCAGCCTCCTTACGGGGATTAGGTGTTGATCATGTTTTAGTACTAATCAATGGTAAACGACGACATGCCTCCTCGCTTGTGAATAATACGCTTACAGTAGGCCGTGGATCTTCCGGAACTGACCTAAATACAATTCCGACTGCTGCCATCGAGCGTATTGAGGTTTTGCGTGATGGAGCAGCAGCCCAATATGGTTCCGATGCAATTGCTGGTGTTATTAATATTGTTCTAAAAAAGAGCACTGACGAGATAAGAAGCTCAGTAAGTGCAGGACAAACTTATGAAGGCGACGGAGAACAGGTGCAAGTTAATGCCAATTACGGTATAAAGGTTGGTGATAAAGGATACATCAATCTTACTGGACAATATCAGAAAAGGGGGCGCACTGATAGAGCTGGATTGTATACGGGTTCGGTATATAAAACAGATGGGCAGGGAGTCTTTAGTGAAAATTTTCAAGCGGGAGATTTAAGTCCATTCCAGTTAGGAGCCAGTTTATCTGCTGAAGAAGCAGCAGCGATCAATGCTCAAAATGCGATAACAAACAATTTGTCTCCACAAGAAGAAGAGGCTTTAATTAAGCAGAATGGTGGACGCAGACAATTCAGCGTAAAAGCCGGTGATTCGGAAGCGGAAAATACCTCTCTTTTTTTGAACTCTGGAATTCCATTGAGTGAGAAGCATGAACTTTATGTTTTTGGAGGGATTAATTCTCGTCGTGGAAATTCAACAGGTTATTACCGACTTCCAAATCAATCGAGAAACGTTAGTACAATTTATCCTAAAGGTTTTTTGCCAGAAATAAATTCTAGAATTTTTGATGGATCTCTATCTGCTGGAATTCGAGGCGAACTTGGGAAGTGGAATGTGGATTTCTCCAACACATACGGAACTAATTCTTTCCGATTTATTATTGGAAATACACTAAATGCTTCATTGGGAACTGCATCACCAACGAGTTTTGATGCGGGTCGTTTTCAGCTGACTCAGAATACGACGAACCTTGATTTTGATAGATATTTCGATGGTGTCTTCGATGGTTTAAACCTTGCCTTTGGTGCAGAGTACCGTAATGAAATCTATGAAGTAAGTGCTGGTGAGGAAGCATCGTATCGTAACTATGGAAATGTACAAGTTGTAGAAGAGCTTAATGGGGTGAATTATCTTAATGAGAACAAAACGACGAATATTTTTTATGGTCGACCAGGAGGGGCTCAGGTATTTCCAGGTTTTCAACCCAAAAATGGAGTGAATGAGTCACGTTCGAATATTGCATTATATGCTGATTTGGAACTTAACTTCTCGAAGAATTTCTTTGTTTCTCTAGCGGGGCGATTTGAGGATTATACCGACTTTGGGCAGACTCTGAATGGTAAAATTGCTTCACGATACCAATTGACAAAGCATTTTGCACTACGAGGTGCATTCAGTACGGGTTTCAGGGCTCCTTCTTTGCAGCAGCGTTTTTTCAATAACACAGCAACTCTATTTACTATAAGAAATGGTGAAGTTGTAAGTTCTGAAGTGGGAACTTTTAGAAATGATAGTCGCGTAGCTCAGTTAATTGGTGTGCCTGCATTGAAAAACGAGAGTACCACAAATTACAGTGCAGGTTTGACATGGAAAGTTGCTAATGGTCTTGATTTGACTCTAGATGGTTATTTGATAGATGTAAATAATCGAATTCTGCTTTCGGGAAATGTGAGCGCCGATGAGGTAAATGAGCCAGAGTTGTATCAAATATTGAATTCTGTGAATGCTGGTGAAGCGCAGTTATTTACCAATACGGTAGATACCCGAACTAAAGGCTTAGATGTGATTCTGGCCTATAGAAAAAGGTTTGGTGAGAGTCAATTGGGCGTGACACTTGCGGCTAACTTTAATGAAACCAGTGTGACCGATGTACATATTCCTGAGACCTTAAAAGCCAGTAAGGACGAGTTTTTTAGCCGAGAAGAAACGGCTCGATTGGAAACAGCAACACCTAAGAGTAAAATTAACTTAGGACTTAACTATTCCTATAAAAATTTCTTTGCACAATTGAATAATGTACGATTCGGATCGGTTACAGATAGACAAGGAACTGATACATCACCTATCGATCAAACTTTCTCTGCAAAAATTGTGACTGATTTGAGTTTGGGATATAATATAACAGACCAGATTAGTTTGACAGTTGGAGCCAACAATATTTTTAATGTTTATCCAGATGAAAACAGAGAAGAATATCAGAGTGAAGGTCGATTCAAATATTCGCGTATCGTCAGTCAGTTTGGTGCAAATGGAGGCTATTATTTTGCAAGGCTAGGTTTTAAAATCTAAAAACAAATAATCAGTAAGAAAAATTAAGCTGCAGTCGAAAGGTTGCAGTTTTTTTTACACTTGTGGACTGTTATTATGTCATGTAGTTTGTTTGATTTTCTGACAGCATGACGTAAATTTAAAAGAGGTATAAGATTTGAAAGGTCATTAATCGAATAATATAATAATACAAAATGATTCGATTATGAACTTTAATCAATATACCATAAAATCACAGGAAGCCATTCAGCTTGCACAGCAAATTGCTCAGGGCTTTGAAAATCCGCAAATAGAGAATGCACATATCCTAAAGGCCATTTTGGAGTTGGATGAAAATGTTTTGCCTTTTATTCTGAAGAAGATTGGGATTAATGCTGATATCTTTCAGAAAACACTAGATCATATCATTCAAAGTTTTGCAAAAGTACAGGGTGGAGAAATAGTTTTATCACGAGAGGCAGCAAAAACTCTTAACGATGCAGTTAATGTCGCTAAGAAAATGAAAGATGAGTATGTTTCGATAGAACATCTTCTTTTGGCCATGTTGAAAGCCAAGGATTCAGTTTCTCGTTTGATGAAAGACAATGGGATTAATGAAAGTAATCTTTCTTCTGCAATTAATGAGTTACGCAGGGGAAAAAACGTGACCTCTCAATCGCAAGAGGATACCTACAATACCCTTGATAAATATGCAAGAAATCTAAATAAGCTAGCTAATGAAGGTAAGTTAGATCCTGTGATTGGTCGTGATGAGGAGATAAGAAGGATATTACAAATACTTTCTCGCCGTACTAAGAACAATCCTATGCTAATTGGAGAGCCTGGAACTGGTAAAACGGCTATTGCAGAAGGCTTAGCTCACCGTTTAGTCAAAGGCGATATTCCCGATAACTTAAAGGATAAAATAATTTATTCCTTGGATATGGGAGCCCTTGTGGCAGGAGCTAAATATAAGGGAGAGTTTGAAGAAAGACTAAAGGCTGTTGTTAAAGAGGTGATAGAAGAAGACGGAAAGATTGTTCTTTTTATTGATGAGATTCATACTCTGGTTGGAGCTGGTGGAGGTCAAGGAGCTATGGATGCAGCCAATATTTTGAAACCTGCTCTTGCTCGAGGAGAATTGCGTGCTATTGGGGCAACAACACTTGATGAATATCAAAAGTATTTCGAAAAGGATAAGGCTTTGGAACGTCGTTTTCAGAAAGTGATGATTAGTGAGCCGAATCGGGAGAGTGCTATCTCCATACTTAGAGGTATAAAAGACAAATATGAAAGCCACCACAAAGTAAGAATTCAGGACAGTGCTATTATTGCTGCGGTTGAATTATCGCAGCGTTATATTTCTGATCGATTTCTTCCGGATAAAGCCATTGATCTGATGGATGAATCAGCGGCTAAACTGCGTATGGAAATTAATTCTAAGCCTGAGGAGTTAGATGTTTTTGATCGGAAGATTATGCAGTTCGAAATTGAATTGGAAGCTATTAAGCGAGATAAGGATAAGGTTAAGATTTCAAAAATAAATAAGGAATTGGCTGATCTTAAGGAAAGTCGAGAAGGGATTTATGCCAAATGGCGTTTGGAAAAAGACTTGGTTGATAAGGTGCAATTGGTTAAAGCTCGAATCGAAGAACATAAGCAGAAAGCGGATAGAGCTGAGAGAGATGGTGATTTTGGTTTGGTGGCCGAATTGCGATATGGAAAAATAAAGGAAGACGAGGAACTTTTAAATGAACTTCAAAATGATTTAGTTTCTAATCAGGATAATGCTCTTATTAAAGAAGAGGTGACCAGTGAAGATATTGCAGAGGTTGTAGCGAAATGGACTGGTATTCCCGTTTCTAAAATGCTGCAAAGCGATAGAGAGAAATTATTGACTTTAGAAGATGAATTGCACAAGAGTGTTGTTGGGCAGGATGAGGCCATAGAGTTGGTTTCTGATGCTGTTCGTCGTTCGCGTGCCGATTTGCAAGATAGTCGTCGTCCGATTGGTAGTTTTCTATTTCTTGGAACAACAGGTGTTGGGAAAACAGAGTTAGCCAAAACATTGGCAGAGTACTTATTTAATGATACAAATGCGCTTACCCGGATTGATATGAGTGAATATCAGGAACGACATGCAGTAAGTCGCTTGGTAGGAGCACCTCCTGGATATATTGGTTATGAAGAAGGTGGGCAATTGACAGAGGCTGTTCGTCGAAAACCGTATTCAGTTGTTTTGCTTGATGAGATTGAGAAAGCTCATCCTGATACTTTTAATATTTTGTTGCAAGTTCTTGATGAAGGACGATTAACGGATAATAAAGGGCGTGTTGCCGATTTTCGAAATACCATTATTATTATGACATCGAACATGGGGGCTCATATTATTCAAGATAAATTAGAGCATATCGATATGAATCAGCGTATGCAGGTTCTCGATGAAACCAAAATTGAAGTATTGAAGCTATTACGGCAAACAGTTCGCCCGGAGTTTTTGAATCGTATCGACGAAACAGTCATGTTTACACCTTTGAATATTGATGAGGTGAGGGAGATTGTGAAACTTCAAATAGGAGCCCTTAAGACAATGTTGACTAAGAAAGATATCAATTTGCAAGTGAGCGATCAAGTTATTTCGCATTTAGCAGAAGTTGGTTTTGAGCCGCAGTTTGGTGCCAGGCCAATTAAGCGGGTTATTCAACGAGAGGTTCTTAATGCTCTTTCAAAGGAGATATTATCAGGGAAATTAACCTCCAATAGCAGAATCTCTATTGATTTTAATGAAGGAGAACTTGTTTTCGAGAATCGAACTTAATCCAATAGTGATAATCTGCTTTGACAATTAAACGTAGAGGTGTAGTCATAAGGCTGCACCTTTTTTTTGTGTAAGTTTATATAGAAGTAATCTGTTTTGTAACATTCTTATATATAGTGCTTTGTTCGTGATTTTTTTTCATAAATCTGAATTGTTATTTAAACGGAAGTGCTATGTGGAATAGAATCAGGCAAAAAAATTCTTTTTAGGGCAATATACCTGGTTGATAGATTGTTAAGTATTGGTAAAGAAAATGTGCGGGCTATTATCAGTAATTATTGTAAAAGTTGACTAATATTACATCAGGAAAAAAACGTCAATTATCATACATCAAGAATCTAATGATATTATAAAGGATCTCAAAAAAAGATGAAATACGTACCATACTTTATAGCCCTAATAGGAGCCATTATTTTAATCAATGACATATTTGACTTATATCCAGCTAATAAATGGGTGTCTGTATCAGGCTATTTGTTAATGTTTGTAGCCATAATTATGTTGAAATTTTGTCCCTGTCGACGAAAAGAAGATGTACTTGAGTGAGGAAAGGCCCCCTAGCACTGACTCAAATTAAAGAACACGAGCCACAATCATTAGATTGTGGCTTTTTTATTTCAGTTAAGTGTTTCTTAATAGTTTTATTCGGTGTTTTGTGATGTGTATATGTTTTGACTTATAGTAAATTAAGAACCTTTATGTTGAGAATAATTGGTAAATAGTTTTTAAATTAATGGGTGTTAAACTTAAAAACTGATCCTATGAGTGAACCAAAACAAGCTGGAAAGAAGCCAATAGTTGTTGAATTACAGAAAGATGATGATCTTTATTTTTGCGCATGTGGTGAATCAAAATCACAACCCTTTTGTGATGGATCTCACTTAAGAACATCGTTTAAACCTTTGTTCTTTAATCCTGAGGAAACGGGTGAAGCTTATCTGTGTATGTGTAAGCAGAGTAAAAATTTACCCTATTGTGATGGAACACATAAGACTTTAAAGGATGAGGAATCGCAAGATGAAGTGAGTCAAACGGCTCTTTCTCATGCAGAATCGACACTTGAAGAACCGACCCTGGCATTCATTAAAGCTTTGGCTCGCGACGGTTTATCTAAAACAGGTCATCATGGCGAAGTTGATGCGATGGGTGTTCCTGGTCCAGAATTACCACAATGGAAAGATATACAGATCTTAGTCGCTCAAATGGCAACAAAGCCTCTCATGGAAAATGTCTCAGTCGGCTCTGAGCTGATTATTGGTCCGAATGCTAAGAAACCATTACGATTAGATATTCCACTCTTTGTTTCCGATATGAGCTTTGGAGCTCTGTCCGAAGAAGCTAAGACGGCATTGTCAAAGGGTGCTGAATTGGCAGGTACGGGAATTTGTTCGGGAGAAGGAGGTATGTTGGATGAAGAGCAGCAAGCCAATAGCAAATATTTCTATGAATATGCTTCTGCTAAGTTTGGTTTTGAATGGGATAAGTTAAAGCGAGTACAAGCCTTTCATTTTAAAGGAGGTCAGGGAGCCAAGACAGGAACAGGAGGGTATTTACCAGGCAATAAAGTCGTCGGTAAAATTGCTCAAGTAAGAAAGTTAGCTGAAGGAACACCTGCAGTTTCCCCGCCTACTTTTAAAGATTTACATACCGTTGAAGATTTTAAGAATTTCGCCAATAAGGTACGTGAGATAACAGGAGGTATTCCCATAGGTTTTAAACTGTCTGCCAATCATATTGAGGAGGATATTCAATTTGCTCTTGATGCTTCTGCCGATTATATAATTCTTGATGGTAGGGGAGGTGGAACTGGGGCTGCACCTTTAATTTTCAGAAACAATATTTCAGTTCCAACGATTCCAGCTTTAGCAAGGGCTCGGAAGTATTTGGATCAACGCAACAGAAAAGATGTTACTTTAATTATTACAGGAGGCCTTCGTGTTCCAGATGATTTTATAAAAGCAATGGCATTGGGTGCTGATGGTATTGCTTTGGCAAATTCAGCTATTCAGTCAATCGGTTGCGTTGCTGCAAGAATGTGCCATACGAATAATTGTCCAGCAGGAGTTGCAACTCAAAAGCCAGAACTACGTAAACTAATTAACGTAGATAAGTCAGCGGAACAACTTTTAAATTTCTTCTCGGCCTCAACTGAATTGATGAAAGTTATGGCGCGTGCTTGTGGTCATCATCATCTTAATCAGTTTAATGAGAATGATATCACAACATGGAAAAAAGAAGTGGCAGATTTAACGGGAATTAATTTTGGAGGGGTAAAGTGATGTTGATGCGCTTAAGAGCAGTGTATCATATTTTATTAACCAAATAACTTATTTAAAATGGGATGTTATAATTCAATCGTAATTGATGCCCCAGCTGAGAAAGTGTGGGATGTGTTGAGAAATTTTCATGAGTTATCATGGGCAAGAAATGTAATCACTAAAGTTGAAATTGTAGGAGATAAACCCTTTTATGAAGTTGGAGCTAAGAGAATCATAAACGATAGTTTTTGTGAAACATTATTGTCTTTCGATAATCATGCGAAAAAATTTAGCTATAGTATAGATGATGGACCTGGTGTCGTTTCAAAAGATAATGTTATTGGGTATGTTGGAGAGTTGATCGTATTTCCTGTTACAGAGAATAACTCCTCATTTGTCTTGTGGATTACAAAATGGGAATTAGAAAAAGAAGTGGGTGTTGCTGAATTTCTTAATCCTTTATATGAAGCACTCTTGCAAGATCTAAAAAGTTACATTTCTTGAAGGAGGGGAGTTGTTATTTATTTTGCAATGGCTGAACATGCAAGGTGTAAATATGAATATGCCGCCTCAAAAGCAGCTTAAAAATTTGCACGTATAATTTAATTTCAAGTAAAAGATTATTCAAGGGTATAGCGATGAAAATTAAAGCCGACAGTCCGGAGGAATATATAAATGGCATTCCTGTGGAAAGACAGGAGGCTTTCCGGAAATTAAGAGATATTATTCTTCATAATATTCCTGAAGGATTTGAAGAATGTATGAGCTATGGAATGATTGGATATGTGGTCCCTCATTCCATATATTCTAGTGGCTATCATTGTGATACAAAATTACCCTTGCCTTTTATAAATATAGCGTCACAAAAGAGCTTTGTTGGCTTTTATCATATGGGACTCTATGCAGATCAGGAACTCAAGGATTGGTTTATTGAGGAATATCCTAAGCACTGTAAGTTGAAATTAGATATGGGTAAATCATGTATTCGCTTTAAGAAAATGAATCAAATACCTTTCGATCTCATCGGGCAGCTTGTTGCTAAAATGAGTACTCAAGAGTGGATCAACCTTTATGAAAATGAAATAAGGAAATGATATAGACTAGAAAAATAATTAAGAGGAGCATAGAGCTCCTCTTTTTTGTCAAGTTAGGAATATGCTTACCTTTATCCACAATGAATTAAATCATCATTAAAGCAGATGTAATGAAAGAAATAAAAGAAAAAGCACTTCACTCTTTTTATAATGGAATGAACTGCGCACAGGCTGTATTGACTGCTTATGCTGATCATCTTAAGTTTGATCCTAGTCTTGCATTATCCGTAGCCAGCGGATTTGGCGGTGGAATGGGAAAAATGCAAAAGACGTGTGGTGTGGTTACAGGTTCATTTATGGCTCTTGGCATTTACAATTCTCAAAAGCATGTAGATAATATTAAGGCCCGGAATGTAACCAATAAAATGATTCAGGAGTTTACGGTCGACTTTAAGGCCCTGCACGGTTCCTTAGATTGTAAAGCTCTTTTAGATTGTGATTTTACAACGGATGAGGGTGAGAAACAGTTTAAAGATATGGATCTAAAGAAAAATGTCTGTTCTAAATGTATTTCTGATTCTGTCAGATTAATAGAAAAGCTGATGACTAAATAAATATTTGATTAAAATAATTCTAAAGCTGTATCTAAAAGGTATGGCTTTTTTTGTTTAATAGGTTTAGATTTCCTGCTTGAAATGTGTTTTAGCTTCTTAAATATTTTGGGATATTGCTGGAGTTGATATTATGTCAGATTATATTATTCTTACGAGATGAGCAAATGAATATGTGAATGGATTAATTAGACCGCATTTTACAGTTAATTTTCTTTCGATGGGGGTAATATATGAAGGTGTGAAAAGAAGTTGGAATAATTTAAAAAGTAAGTCTAGGAAGTGTTTAAATGGCCTGAAGGCCAGTGGGGTACATGGTTATTTGTGAATTAATATTAATGTTGAATGCACCATCTGAATTAAGATAAAAACTAGTCTAGTGAATAAATAGAATTATATTTATTTAACAAAAAAATGAATTGTTGAGTAGTTATTGTTTTGTAGATTTAGTTCTTGTAATCATAACTAAATCTATCAAGATGAAAGGAATCATAGGAGCATTTTTTATTATGTGTATGTGTCATTTATCTCAGGCACAGTTAATAAATGGAGTTGTTTTGGATAAAAAAACAGATGAGAAAATTTGTTTTGCAACTGTTTATTTCGATAATACATTTGTTGGTACAACGTCTAATAATAAAGGGCAATTTTCCTTAAAAATGCCTGACAATTCTAATATGCCTTTAGTGGTGAGTTCTATCGGCTATTACTCGGTGAGTATTCCAAAGTATACCAGAAGAGATTCGCTAATAATTTATTTATCTCCGAAAGAATATAAGATTCAGGAAGTAAGTGTAAAGGAAAAATCTCTTGTGAGAAAAAGAAAAGCATATCTGAGAATATTTAAGAGCCAATTTCTTGGAGATACAGAAAATGGGATGAACTGCGTTATTACCAATCCCAAAGATATTAGTTTTAATTATCACAGCTGTTCCGATACTCTTAAAGGTTTTGCTTCAAAGCCAATTGAGATTGAAAATAAAATGCTTGGATATAGGGTAAAGTATTTTTTGGATAAATTTGAATACTATAGGAAAACACAATCATTCTTCTACACAGGACACATCATTTTCAAAGAAGATTTGGCGGCTAATGGAAAGAATAAGATGAATTTTTTAAGAGAGAGGAAGGATACATTTCTTGGATCAAGAATGCATTTTTTTAGATCGCTTTGGAATAATGATCTTACAAAGAATGGTTTTTCGGTTAGAGATAAGTATGGAACAAAATTAGGAGTTGATAAGTTTGTTCATTTGGTATCACAAGACCTAATAAGCTCAAAAGAAGGGCAAAAGAAATATGTAAGCTATTTAAAGGATTTAAGTATATATCATTATTCTAAAGTGAGTCGTTTAAAAATTACTGAACCAAGAGTCTATTTTGATAAAAACGGGTATTTCGACATGGGGCTTTTTTGGGAAGGAGAACTGGCAGATAAACGTATAGGAGACAAATTACCATTTGAATATGTGTTGGAATAGTGAATTTCTAAACGAGGGTTTTGATATCCCTTACCCATAGGCTTCCTAGAATTTGAATCTAATCGTTCTGTTCAAGTTTTGGATTACAGAGAGGCTTACCACAATCTTACAACGTCTATAGACGTTGTAAGAACTTTTTCATAAGTTTTTCAAAAATAATTTAGCAAACTTGGGTATAAGCGTATGGCTAAAATCACTTTAATTCTATCTTATGTTCTTTGTTTGTTTTGACTCTTAGTTAGATGCTGTTGATTCGGCACTATGTTAAAGCTTTTGTTATTAGGGAGTTGGTTTTTTTAACGTTTTTTGTGATTGTTTTTATGAAAATTAATGATACATTGTCGGGTGTTTTGATAAATATCTATGTTAATGAAAATATTGTTGTTTAATTTCTCTAGATTAAGGAATGCAGAATATTTACTACTAAGTAAGGATCTGTTAAAAATCACTAAATCTTATGACTGGACAGCGACAGGAGTGCAAAATCTTCTAACTTGCCTCCAAGAGGATAATAGTGATCTAGCAAATCAACTCAATAAACAGGAAGTTGTAAGTGAAAATGAGGTTGTAGTGTTAGCAGATAATGCATTTGGAGATGCATGGCGGGCTGTAAAGTATGTGACTAAGGCTTGTTTGTTGAGCCCATTGCCATTGGAACGCGCTAGTGCGGTGATCTTGAATAATCTTATTATTTCTCATGGGAGTCATTTGCATACAGAAAATTGTGAGGTTCAAAATGCAACAGCAAAAATATTCTTAAACGATTGTGCCAATAAACCTGAAGTTAAGACAGCAATTAGAGCCTTAGGTATTAATAACTTTATTGCTAATATGGAAACAGCTTTAGAAGCTTTACTTGCTGCTATTGCTCATAGAAAGAATAAGAATGCGAATGAGTTGGAAGAGGACGAAACTCGTGAAATTCGAAATCGTTTGGCTGACCACTTAATTAAGATGTTTAAATATTTGGAGGTGATGTCGGAGATCACACCAAGTATGGAGTTGGATCAAATGATCAAACTAATAAACGTTAGTATTCAGAAAATAGAAACTGCAATTAAAAAGCGAAGATATATGAGCCCCGAGCTCGAAGAAACTGGAATATCGTAATATAGATAGTCTAGTTAATTAATCAGCAGCCCTCTCGTCTAGTCAACGAGAGGGCTTATTTATACTTTAAACTTCCGCTTATCGATTGGAAAGAATAATGTTGGATTGTAAGTTTTTAGTTTTCAGTGAAATTCGGTTTTAAAATAAGACTTTATCGTCTTTTTCTCATTTTTTTCTTGTGAGATCAAAATAAAATCCGTTGCTTTGTCTCGATGAATAAAATGAATCACATACAAAACACATATTACGCGACACAATCATGTTGTTGCTGTTGTTGCTGTTGCTAAAACAGTTCTCAGGTATTCCTTTACACCTGTTGGGGTATAAACTCCAAATTAATCATTTTTTCTTTTTCATCACTATCCTATTATCATGTCAATTTCTACTCAAACAGGAGTACCTTATTTTTCAAGATTTGTCTGTTGTTGCTGTTGTTAAATAATTTATATTTTGTTGCGACTTTTTTGTTGAAAACAAAAATAAATGTTCAAGTTTGTTTTGAACGCTAATTTAATAGATTAAAAACGATTTTCTTTTGATTATCATGAAATTACAAAAGATCAAGCCTTACTTTCACAGAAAGTCCACAACCGTATGTTATGCTTAATACAATACTGAAATCATTTGAATTTCTTTATGTCGCATTTTGTGGTTTGAAAAAAATAAATATTAACAGTAAATGATATCCATCAAATGGATACCTGAGAGTGAATAATCAAAAAACAATCGTCACTTTCAGTTTATAGCCTTTGAAAACAAACATATTAATTAGAAAATTATTACGTCATGCAATATTATCAAAACATATTAGAGAAAATAGGTAATACGCCATTAGTTAAGTTGAATCATATTAACAAAGGTTTAGAACCCTTGATTTTAACAAAACTCGAAAGTTTTAATCCAGGAGGAAGTAGTAAAGACAGAATAGCAATCTCAATGTTGGATGAGGCAGAAAGAAATGGGCTTATTAAGCCAGGCGGTACTATTGTTGAACCAACCTCGGGTAATACTGGATTGGGATTGGCAATGGTGGGTATACACCGTGGTTATAAGATGATTTTTACCATGCCCGATAAAATGAGCCAGGAAAAAGAAGATTTACTTACGGCACATGGAGCTACTGTGGTTCGTACACCAACTGCTGTTGAGCCTGAGGATCCGCAAAGTTACTATAAGGTTGCGGAACGATTGGTGCGCGAAACACCAAATTCATTTTCACCCAATCAGTATTTTAATCAAAATAACCCTAAAGCTCATTACGACAGTACAGGGCCTGAAATTTGGAGAGATACAGATGGGAAAATTACGCATTTTGTAGCCGGTATTGGAACTGGAGGAACCATATCAGGAGTAGGTAAATTTTTAAAAGAGCAAAATCCCGATATTAAAGTTATTGGTGTTGATACTGAAGGCTCTATTTATACACATAAATTCTATAATACTGAGGGCCCTATTCATTCTTATTTTGTTGAAGGGATTGGTGAAGATTTCATGCCAGAAACGGTTGATTTTTCTGTTATCGATGAAGTCATAACGGTTAAGGATAAAGATGCTTTTACAACGACTAGAGAATTGGTTTTGAAAGATGCCATTTTTTCAGGATCGTCATCAGGAGCAGCCGTGAATGGTGCTTTAACTGTGGCATCAAAATTACCGAAAGATGCTGTGGTGGTTGTCTTGTTACCTGATTCTGGGAAAAGCTATTTGAGTACCTTATATAACGATGAATGGATGAAGGAAAGAGATTTGTTGTAAGTCGCTTAGGAATTACTGATGCTTAATCCGAATGTCAGTAGATATTAAAGATACAGAAGATTTAGTTAAAGATTTGGCGCAAGCACTTGAAGCTGTTGCCGTTTAAAAGTGCAAATTATGAATAATCAAAAGTTTTTCCTTGATCGCCCCGAAGAGCGCGACTATGAATTACAAGGTGAAAAAATAAGTTTGAATTTACATCCAGATGTGTTTCCTCCATCATCATTTGTGGTTCCTTTTGCCCAAAATATTGAAATCAATGCGGGCGATAGAGTTGCCGATATCGGAACAGGAAGTGGGATTTTGGCCGTTATGGCGGCACAAAAAGGTGCTGAGGTTTGGGCTACTGATACTAGCGAAGCCTCCGTTAATAATGCTATCGAAAATGCAAAAAAGAATCATGTGGATATTCAGGCATTTGCTGGCAGCTTTTTCGGTCCATTAAAAGGTAAGTTCGATGTAATTATTGCCAATTTACCTCAGGAGATATTACCCGAAGATTACAAATCGGTATTGGGCGATGATCTTTCTCAAACCATTTATGGCGGAAAACTCGGTAATGAAATATTGGTCGAATTCTTAAAAATGGCACCAAAACATATGCACGCCACAAGCAAGTTGTATATTAATGTAGGGAGTCTTTCCGATTTTAAAAGTACCTTTAAATTAATCGGACAGAATTACGATGCTCGAATGATCAATGCATTTGCCTTACCCAATAAGGAATTTGTAGAAAAGAATATCGACTTTTATAAACGTTTGAATGCTGAAGGAAAAATTCATATTTTTCAGGAAGATGGAATTTGGAAAGCAATGGTTTATCCTTTTGAGCTTAAATTAAAGAATGCTTAGCTTTGTAAAGCTGAATATAAGATACAGTTAGATTATAATTATAAAAAAAATAAGATGGAACAAATAGATAGTTTTAATGTCGATCACGACAGATTGAAGGCAGGAATTTATGTGTCACGTAAAGATAAAGTTGGAGCTGAGACCTTAACCAGTTTTGATATTCGTTTGAAACTTGCCAACCGTGAACCAGCAATGGATATTCAGGCCATGCATACTATGGAGCATTTAGGAGCAACATTTCTTCGCAATAGCGAGGAGTGGGCAGAGAAAACCGTTTATTTTGGACCAATGGGTTGTCGTACTGGTTTTTATGCCATCTTTCATGGCGACTATAAATCAGATGATTTGGTAGATTTGGTTAAAGATTTATTCAAGTTTATGGCTGATTTTAAGGAAGACATTCCAGGAGCTCAACGTATTGAGTGTGGTTATAGCCTAAGCCACGATTTACCAATGGCCAACTATGAATCGAAAAAATTTGTTGATAATGTGCTTTCAAATTTAGGTGAGGATAATCTGAATTATCCAGAATAAGCGTTTTGTAATCGTGTTAATATTTGAAAGCCTCTGCAACTTTAGCAGAGGCTTTTTTTTGTCCGATTTAGTTGCTTTTCACAGGGAAGGGTAATACATAGAAAATATTCCTGAAAAATTGGATACTGTTAAACTGAAGACACTAGTGGAGGCTTTGTTATATTTTCAAATTGACTTTGTTAAATTAATAGGCGGACGATTTGAATCTGTAATTTATTCGATTTGACAGTATGATTCTTGGTTCAGATTCAATACTTTCGTAATGCGTAAACCAAAATAAATCATAGGTAGTTCAGTTTGCTTAATGAATGTGGATTTTGGTTCGCATAAAGAGCAATTAAATGAAAATACTACATACATCCGATTGGCATTTGGGGCATCGTCTTCATGAGCAATCACAATACGAAGAACAATCGCAATTTTTAGAATGGTTAGAGGCTTATATTACAAACGAAGACGTGTCTGTATTACTAATTTCTGGTGATGTTTTCGATTCGGGCGTTCCCTCTACACAAAGTCAGAAAATGTACTACGATTTTCTGATCAAACTAGCTCAATCTCCTTGTCAACACGTGATCATTACTGGAGGAAATCACGATGCACCTGGAACTATAAATGCACCTAAAGAGCTTTTGTCGGCCTTACAAGTTCAGGTTATTGGTAAGGTGACAGAGCATGTTGCCGATGAGGTTTTTAAACTGTCAGTAGGCCATGAACAAGTGATTGTTGCTGCGGTTCCATACCTGCGCGATCAGGATATTAGACGAGCCGTAGCAGGTGAATCTTTCGACGATATTGGCGAACGCTATAAAATGGCATTGGTCAAACATTACGATGAGGTAGGTGCTTATTGCGAGACTGTTAAAACCTCGAATACACCTGTAATAGGCATGGGACATTTGTTTGCCATAGGCGGATCGACATCGGAAAGCGAGCAGAGCATTTATGTGGGGAATTTGGGTGATATAGGTGCTGCAGATTTTCCAGAGATTTTCGATTATATGGCCTTAGGACATTTGCATCGCCCTCAAAAGGTTGGAGGAATGGATCATATTCGTTATTCGGGTTCACCCACAATATTAAGCTTTAGCGAAATTACTTACGATAAAAATGTAATTCTGATTGAGACTGATGGAGATAAACCCCTGAGGATTGAAAATGTGATAGTTCCTCGGTTTCGGGAAGTGCTTCGAGTCAGCGGTTCGGTAGAAGAGTGCATTACGCGTTTAAAATTAATTGATCAAACAACCTATTCTTTAAAGCCTTGGGTCGAGGTGGTGATTGATAACAGTAGCAACACCAAAATTGAGAGTCAGGAAATTAATCAAGTGGCAGAAGACCTAGATCTTGAAGTCTTAAAAATTAGTTTAAAGAATGAACGAAATTTGGCAGGTTTGGAGGCCTTGCTTGAGAGTTCGAAACAGATTAAAGAATTGCAACCTCTCGAGGTTTTTAAAATGAAATGTAAGGAACAGGATTTTGCTATCGATGAAAATACCGAAATTTTTGATGCCTTTAATGAAGCTTTGCAAATAGCCAGAGAGAATTAGACTTGCCTAAAAATGAGAATTTTAAAAATAGAACTTCAGAATATCAATTCATTGAAATCGAACACGCCGATTGTTATCGATTTTGAAAGCGATTTGTTTAAGGATGTGGGTTTGTATGCCATTACCGGTTCCACAGGAGCAGGTAAAACCACAATTCTTGATGCCATTACGATTGCCTTGTACCACAATGTTCCCCGTTTTAACCGATCAACTGTAAAAGCCAATTTGATTGATGTGGTTAGTTATGGAGCCAATGAAGCCATGGCTAGAGTCAGTTTCGAGAATCAAACGAAGCGATACGAGGCACACTGGAGCCTAAGGCTGACCTCTAAAGCAGGAAAACCATTGGCCAATCCTAAGGAAGAAGTCCGCTTGAAGGATTTATCTACAGGAAAAATAATTGCGGAGAAAAAAACGGAGGTTAAGTTGGAAGTTGAAAGGCTGACTCAGCTTAATTACAATCAGTTTTTACGGTCGGCTATGTTGGCTCAGGGCGAATTTGCTGCCTTTTTGTCGGCTAGTTCCCAAGAAAAAGGTCGTTTGCTCGAACAGATAACAGGGGAGGATATCTATAAAAAAATAGGTGATGCTATTGGAGTTAAAATTACTGATGAGAGAAAGAAACTTGATAAGATTAGATCTAAAATAAATGCTGAAGATTTATTGTCTGATGAGCAGCGACAAGAATTAAAAGCAGAACAGGGCTTGTTAAAGAAAGAGCTGGATGATTTGTTGCTTGAGTTTAATAAATTGGAACTTGTTTCGATTTGGTTTACAAAACAGGCAGAGCTGATAAAAGAACAGGAGAATTTGCAAAAAACCATCACTGTTCTGGAAGAAGAAAAATTGAAGTCCAAGTCGATTATCGATGCTTTACAGCTGCACGAAAAAGCGGAACCACATAAAGATTTGCTTGAGGAGATAAAGAGGTCTGAGAAGGATCATTTAAGTAAAAAAGCTCTACTTCCTAATCTGCAGAATACAGTAAAAGAGTTGGTGTTGAAAATTACTGAGGCTCAGAAACAGGAGGCGAAATGCAAACTAGAGCTTCAGAAAAATGGAGACTACTTTACGGATTGGTTGCCAAAACTGGATCAGGTGACACAATTGGATTCCGCTATTAAGCATGGTAAAGAAAAACAAGTGCTGGCACAAGAGGGAATTAAGGAATGTAGTGAGCGAATAAAAAAGCTAGATCTTTTGATTGCTGCAAAAAACAAAGCTCAGGAAGAGAAAACAAAACAATTAAACCAGACAGAAGCTTATTTGTTAACGAATAAGAGCTGTTTGCGTTTGGAGAAGGAGTTGGTAGATTGGCGTTCTCACCTTTTGATTCGACATCGAAATTATGCACAGATAAAGACAGAGATTAAAGAGCTGAAGCAAACAGAACGCTTACAGGAAGAAAATCAATTGTTACTGAAGCAAACCAGCGCCTTGTACGAAGCTGATTGTCGTAAACTAAAAGATTTACAAGAGGCACTTGAGAAAACGGTTCAGTGTCTTGTTCAGAATTCTTTAGAGGAGCTTTTAAAAGAACGGGACCAGATTGAAAAGCAAAAGATTGGCTGGAAAGAAGGGGAGACCTTGTCGAAAGAGCGGAAGAAGATTGTTGAGGAGAAACAGGTTTTAAATCAGGAGCAAGGCGAACTGAAAAAAGAAGATAAAAGTTTGTCTGATGGGTATCAAGACTTAAAAATAAAAATTAAAGGAGCTGAATCGGCACTTAAGGATGCTGAAACCATATTGGAATTAGAGCGGCAGATTTTGAGTTTCGATAAGGAGCGTAAAAGATTAAAACAAGGAAGTCCATGTCAGCTTTGTGGATCTACTGATCATCCTTATGTCGATAAATATCAGGACATCACCCTTACTAAAACGCAAACCCAGCTCGATGAGCGAAAGAAAGCCTTGGAATCTTTTTTAAAAGAGGAGAAGGAAACAGAATTGCGACTTGTTACACTTAAAACCCAATTTGAGGCCAATTCGAAACAGGAGCGCGTTTTGAATAATCAGTTAGAAAATAATTTAGTGCATTTTGAGGCTTTAAAATTAAACTGCAAAATAGAAGATGCTGAAACGATTGCTGTGTTTTTGGCGGACTTGGAAAAAAAAGCGGTGGTACTTTCTAAGAAAATAACTGAGGGACAGCATGCACAAAAGTTGAAAGATCAGCAGGATTTGGCCTGTAAAAATCAAATAGAGGCATTAAATACCTTGAAAACCAAACAGGCAAGGTTTGCTGAGAAGTTGAATCACCTAAATTCAGAACAGAAGAATAGGCAGCTTAGTATCTCAAAAATTAGCGAGGAAACAAAAGATCTTGAGATGCGCTTGAGAGATGATTTGGCTCAATTCGAAATGGCTATGCCTGGAGTTGATGAAAGTGCCGCATTTGTGAAGACCCTTGAAAATAGAATTGCTACGTATCAAGCTAAAGCTAAAGAACAGATTGACTTAAAAAATGAGCTTTCTCAATTGACCAATGATATTAAAAACAACCGAGAGCAGCATAAAGAAAAAGGCTTAAGTCAAACTAAATTAGAGAATGATAAGAAAGAATCTGACGAACAACTTTTAAAAACGCTTGAAGAACGAAAAGCTATTCTGCCACAGGATATCAGTGTTATTGTAAAACGAGAAGCCTTGCAAAAAGCAAAAGATGCTTCGCAAAAGGCATTTGAAGTTGCAGTAGAATCACTGCAGACTTTACGAAACCAAAAGCAGACTAAGGCTAAGGAAATAGAGAATATAGAGAAAGAACAAATCAGTTTACTTACACGTTTGAACGAACTAATGCTTGTTCTTGATAAAGATTTAAAATCGAATGGTTTTGAGTCTCGTGAAGTTTTGCAGAATGCTCTTTTGAGCCTTGAGGACAAGACGCGTTTTACGAAAATTGTGAAAGGGATAGGTGAGCGTGGCTTGGAGTTGAAAACTTTAGAGACTCGTCTGAAAAATGATATGGAAAAGCTGGAGAGCTTAAAAACCTTTAAAATATCAGCTGATGAGCTTAAACAAGAACAAAGTAGAATAGAGGCAAACAAGAAGAAGTTATCGGAGCGTACTGGCGAAATTCGACAGAAATTTGAATTGGATAAACAAATCAAAGAACGTAATCAGACTGTGACTTTGGAAATCTCAAATCAGGAGTCAGTGCTTAAGAAATGGACTGATTTAATGACGCTTTTGGGAGGTTCAAAACATGCTTTCAATACTTACGTACAGCGTTTGACACTTCACAATTTAATCCAACTGGCCAATGTGCATTTGTTTAAATTAAATAAGCGATATTCTTTACAGCTGGATGCAACTTATAAGCCCGGAGAAGAACTTTATTTTAAATTGATTGATCATTATCAGACCAACGAAGCGCGTTATGTTGATACATCGAGTGGAGGTGAAAAATTTCTGATCAGTTTGGCTTTGGCACTTGGTCTTTCTGATCTGGCTAGCAATAATGTCAGTATCGATTCCCTATTTATCGACGAGGGTTTTGGAACTTTGGATAGTCAAACCTTGGAGACTGTTATTTCGAGTTTAGAAACGTTACAAGCTCAGGGTAAAATGATTGGTATTATTTCACATGTTGAGAATTTAAAAGAACGTATTCCTGCTCAAATTAAAGTCTTGAAAAAGAGCAATGGGGTTAGCGAAGTTGCTTTGGTTTGATACATTTGAAAAGATGAGGTTTAACATTTCATAATTCTGTTTCTTTAGGGGAGTTTCATCTGAAAAGGACTGTGTAAATTTATGAAAGCTTTTGTTTGCAAAAGTTGGAATCATTGCAGACCTTTGGGTGTTATTTTATTAAGGGCTGTGTGAGAATTGAATTAGTAAAGATCCGATTAAAAGATGCAGTTCTAATCTATAGGTTTACAACTAGATGAGCGAAATTATAATTAAAACAGCAGAGCAAATTGAGGGCGTTAGAAAGAGTTCTCAGTTAGCTGGAAATACACTTAAATTTATTAGCGATTATGTGAAAGAGGGCGTCAATACGCTTTATCTTGACAATTTAATCGAAGAATACATGCGAGATAATGGGGCGATACCTGCAACATTAGGCTATAATGGTTATCCAAAATCAAGTTGCATCTCTTTAAATGAAGTGATCTGTCATGGTATTCCAAATGAGAAAACCATTTTGAAAGATGGTGATATTTTGAACATAGACGTTACAACGATCTTAGATGGTTATTATGGTGATACCAGTACCATGTTCACTATAGGGGATATTTCTAAGCAGGCAGCTAAATTGGTTGAAGATACCGAGCATGCTCTTTATTTAGGTATTGAGCAGGTGAAACCTGATAATTACTTTGGAAATATCGGTTTTGCCATTGGCCGTTTTGGTAAGGCAAAGAAATATGGTGTGGTTTATGAATTTTGTGGTCACGGTATTGGAATGGATTTTCATGAAGAGCCACAGGTTGAACATATTTCTCAGCGTAATTCGGGTGAAATAATGAAACCAGGTATGATTTTTACAATTGAACCAATGATTAATGTGGGCAAGGCTCGTGCCGTTATCGATAAAAATGATGGTTGGACTGCTCGTACTATTGATAATAAGCTATCAGCCCAATTTGAGCATACAATTTTGGTGACTAAAGAAGGATACGAGATTCTAACAGATGTTGGAGAATACGATATCTTTAAATAGATTATTAAGTATATAGAACGATAAGTATAAAGGTTAAAGTAAAATTTAGCCTTTTCTACTTTAAAGAACTTCGATTTGTAAATTTAATTTATTCCGATTACCGAGGCTTTATATTGAGTGGAGTTGAGGCTGTCTTTTTGATTTTTAAAGTTTTTAAATAAATGAAGAATGTAGCTGTTATTCTAGCAGGTGGTACGGGGCAACGTATGGGTGCATATCTACCAAAGCAATTCCTGAAGATTGCAGGTAAATCTATTATTGAGCACAGTATTGCTATTTTCGAAAAGCATGCTGATATCTCTGAGGTTTGTGTGGTAATTCATTCAAATTTTGTTGCCGATATAGAGCAAATCGTTAAGGAGGCTGGGTTTTCTAAGGTTCATAAAATATTATGTGGTGGTAAAGAGAGAAGTGATTCTAGTTTGGCTGCTATCTCCGCTTACGAGGGTGAGCAAAATGTGAATTTGATATTCCACGATGCCGTTCGTCCTTTTGTCAACCAACGTATTATCGATGATGTGGTTTCTAGTTTGGCTGATGGAAAATCAGTAGCTGTTGCTATTCCGAGTACCGATACGATTTTCAAGTTGGATAATTCTAAATGTATTGAGTCTGTTCCGCAGCGAGATTTTCTCTATAGAGCTCAGACACCTCAGGCATTCTCTTATGAGACCATTAAGAAAGCTTATGATTTAGCATTAAAAGATCCGAATTTTAAAGCGAGTGACGATTGTGGTGTGGTATTACGTTATTTACCACAGGAGGCCATTCATATTGTTGAGGGTGATGAGAAGAATATTAAAATAACTTTTGAACAGGATTTGGCTAAAGGTGAAAATTTGATTGCTTAAAAGAATGAAAATAAAATGCCCCTCAAGAATCTAATTCCTGAGGGGCATTTTTGTATGTTATATTTTCAATTTAGTTTCTGTGTTCTACACGCAACAAGTCGAAAATTGTTTTTACGGGGTTAAAAGTCACAGTTGGAACTTCAACAAAGATGGTGTTCCAATCAGCCATAGCACCATTCCATAAACCTGGTAATTCCATAGCTTTAAGAGGCATGCCATTGTGCGATTTCTGAGAAATAAAGCCCATTTCAGAATCGACGTATTGAGTTAGATCAAATTTCTTGCCTTTGTAATCCTTAATGCCACAAACTAAATCAACCGGATTGAAGTGGGTCGAAGCAGCAAAAATTTTAGCTTGCTCTTTATCTTCATGATCAATTTGTGAACTCTCAACAATGTGTAAAGACGACGAGTTGTCTGCATTTCTTAATCGAAATGGACCTCCACCTGGCTCACCTTCATTTATAACCATCCCACAAACACGAATAGGTCTGTTGAGTTTTTCAAGTAGATAGGCTCTTAGCTTTCCAATATCATCTACTTGAAGTGAGTTAGGAGTTTTAATGCCAAGTTGCTTAACTGCGAAATCAAGAATCTCAGTTAATTTATCGGAACTAAGTTCAAGCTTCTTATTATCTAACTCAGTCATGTAGTCGAACATTTGCTTTTGATATTTTATTAAAATACCAGCTAAAGCTTCCTTGTAGGTGTAAGTTGTTTCCTTCAATCTGTCAGGTACAACATTATCTATATTCTTAATGAAGACTATATCTGCCTTAAGTTCATTTAAGTTTTCAATGAGTGCTCCATGTCCACCAGGTCTAAAAAGAAAACTGTCATCCACGTTTTTGAATGGCTTGTTTTCCATATCTACCGCTATGGTATCTGTAGATGCTTTTTGGTATGAAAATGTAACCTTTAATTTCCCTTCGTATCTTTTTTCGAAAGCATCTTTCGACTTTTTCAATTTTCGAGCAAAGAGTTTTTTGTGCTCTTCTGATATGGTAAGATGGAGCTGAGCCGTTCCTTTATAATTTTTCGCATAATGCAGTGCTTCAGTCCAATGTTCTTCGAAGGCGGTTCGAGAATAATCTTGGTATTTATGAAACCTTAATAGCCCTTTAGGTTTTTTACCATAATTTAAACCGTTGGCATTAAGTAAGGTGTTTAAGATCTCTTTGAAATTATTCTTCTCTAACAATCTTTCTATATCTAGATCTTTTCTTTGTAGTGCAGCTCTTAAATCAACATAGAAGGCAAAATCTTCAATATTTTCGAAAAACTTAAACATTCCTTCTGGCGATTTATCTTTCATAAATCTAAGATAATCCTCTTCGGTCTCATGATAGTTGTTAATGAAATCATAGAGCTTTTGAAACATTCGAGTTGCTGCACCCGATGCTGGGACAAACTTAATGACAGAAAGTTTTTTTGGACGATTAATGTAATGATCTCTAAAAACGTTGATTTCTTCGTCTTCAATTCTCATAATTCCATCTTCAATAGTAGCGGGAGATACGAGCTTTACTTTCGGAAAACCTGTTTCGAAGTGATTTAGTTGTGCTTCGATTTTAGCTTTGTCCATTCCTCGTTTTTTAATGAGGCTTAGGTCTTTTTTTGAGAACATAGTCTTTACTTTTGTAAGGTGTCGAAGAAGCAATATAAAAATTTGTTTTCAATATAAATCAGTATTTTTATGATATTTTGATAAGTAATTAGGGCGGGTGTTTTTAATTATAAGAAAAACAATGACTTGTGACCATGTTTTGTGAGATGTTTCTAATAATATAATTGATTAAAGTAGTTCGAGTATTAGAACGTTGATTGCATAATGTCTATAAGTTTGTACTTTTGCGACAAAAGTATAATTAAGTATGCAAATAAAAATATTCCCTTGGGGGCACAGTAAGCGTTATAACGATTTTCCTGGATTTTTCAAGAAAAAATTTTCGGAACGTATTCAGAAAGTAACCATAGATGCTGGTTTTACCTGTCCCAATAGAGATGGAAGCAAAGGGACCGGTGGTTGTACCTATTGTAACAATAAGAGTTTTAATCCAGCTTACTGTACGCCTAAAGAATCGGTAAGCGAGCAGATTGAGAAAGGAATTCAATTTTTTGCAAGTAAATATAAAACTCAGAGGTATTTGGCCTATTTTCAGGCTTTTTCAAACACATATGGAGAACTCAGTTTGTTAAAAAAGCTTTATGAAGAAGCTCTATCTCACGAAAAAGTGATTGGTTTGGTGATTGGTACGCGTCCGGACTGTATTTCAGAGCCATTGCTTGATTACTTAGAAGGCTTAGCTAAGGATTATTATATTGCAGTAGAATATGGCGTGGAATCTTGTAATAATCTGGCATTAGAAGCGATTAATCGAGGTCATACTTATGAAGAAGCAGAAGCCACCATTTTAGCTACAGCTGGCAGAGGTATTCATATTGGGGCTCACTTGGTAAATGGTTTGCCTCATGATACGCCAGAGATGATGTTAGAGCATGCCATGCGCTTATCAAATTTGCCTATTGAAACTCTTAAATTACATCAGTTACAGATTTTAAATCATACGACTATGGCTAAGGAGTATGAAGTTGATCCTAACAAATTTCATTTGTTTGAATTGGATGAATATATCAATTTTGTAATCGATGTTATCGAAAGAATAAATCCTGAAGTGATGCTAGACCGATTTGTAAACCAAGCACCTCCAGGTTGGTTAATTGCACCAAAGTGGGGTATTAAAAATTATCAGTTTGTTTCAAAACTTGAAAAACGATTGGTAGAAAGAGAAACCTGGCAGGGACGCTTGTACAAAAAATCCTGATCTCTGTATTAAGAGTTCAGAATGAAATTGTGCCTTGATTTAAGATTACTTAATTGTCTTTAGTAGACTGGCTGCCTTCGGGTGGCCTAATTTTTTTGCATAGGCTAAGTCAGCTTTTGCTAGCTCAATGTTTTTTGAATTATAGTAAGAAACTCCTCTAGCATAAATAGCCTCCTTGAATTTCTTATTTATTTTAATGGCTTTATTATAGTTAGATATAGCTTCTTTGTATCTATTTAGGCAATCTAAAGAAACAGCCTTATTGTAATAAACACCAGAATCATCAAGTCCATTTTTTATAGCTTTATTATATTCGTTTATAGCAGCATTATAGTCTCCAGTGTAATATAAGGAAATTCCTTTGTAATGTAGTGCTTGAAGATGTTGAGGCTTTGCTTTTAGAATTAGGTTATATCCTTTAATAGCCTCTTTATACTTACCTATATTTTCGTAAATAATTGCTCTATTTAAAATAGCTTCTTCAGAATAGCCTTGTACCTTAATAAGGTGATTAAGATCCTTCAATGCTTTCTTATTCTTCGATAAGAAGGAATTTGAGATAGCTCGGTTAAAGTAAGCTGGAAGAAAATCTTTATCTAAGCTAAGGATTTCTGAGAAAGCTCGATTTGCAGCTTTGTATTTTTTTTTCTTGAAAAGTTCAATGCCTTTTTTATTCAGTTTTTCAATTTTCATCTGTGTGCAGGATGAAAGACTCAATGCAATGAGTAGAATAAAACTGATGGATTTTAATCTTCTAAGAATAATAGACATATAGGGTAATTATAAATTTTGATCTAATGTAAATAATATTGGCAAAACTTAAAAGGTTTTGCCAATATATATTGTAAATTAAAAAGCATTTAGGTTTTAGGCTCCGAAAAGCTTCTTAATTAAATCTTTCTTTCCCATGTTAATTAGTTCTGTTTTAATTGCATTGCGATATTCATTTTTATACCAGAATAAAAATTTACGCTGCGAGAGTTTATCTTGCTTTGTTTTAGGTGTGTAAACCTCTTTCTGTGTATAAGGATGGTAGCCAGAATAATAAATAACAGTTGCAACAGTCATAGGTGTAGGTGTAAAGTCCTGAACTTGCTCAAGTTTGAAATCGAGCTCCTTTGTTTTTACAGCTAAATCAGCCATATCAACACCTTGTGATCCAGGGTGACTGGAAATAAAGTAGGGGATCAATTGTTGATTGAGCCCTTCTTCCTTATTTATCTTATCGAAGAGAACTTTAAGCTCATAAAATAACTTAAAAGAAGGCTTCCGCATGATATCTAAAACTTCATCAGAAGTATGCTCAGGTGCAACTTTTAATCTTCCCGACACATGATTTTTAATCAGTTCAGTTGCATATTCGCGATTAGCTTTGTTTGCTTCTTCATCTTTAGTCTTGTGAAGCATCAGGTCGTAACGCACTCCACTACCAATAAATGATTTCTTAACACCAGGGATTTTATCAACGGCTTTGTAGATATCGAGCATCGGTTTGTGATTGGTGTTCAAATTAGGACAAACATTTGGATGAATACATGAAGGACGTCTACACGTTTGACAGATGCTTTCAAAAATCCCTTTCATCTGATACATATTAGCCGAAGGTCCACCAAGATCTGATAAATACCCTTTAAAATCAGGCATCTTTGTAACGTATTCGACTTCTTTTAAAATGGATTTTTGTGATCGATTGGCAATGAATTTACCCTGATGAGCAGATATGGTACAGAACGAGCAACCACCGAAACACCCTCTGTGCATGTTGATAGAGAACTTAATCATATCGTAAGCAGGAATTTTCTTGTCTTTATAGCGAGGATGCGGCATACGCGTGTATGGCAAATCGAAAATAGAGTCGAGCTCCTTTTCTTTCATAACAGGGTAGGGAGGATTTACGATAATTTCAGAATCCTTATAGCCTTGTATTAGTTTTTTAGCCATCATGGAATTAGATTCCATTTCGATATGGCGAAAGTTGCCTGAAAATTTCTTCTTATCTTTTAAACACTCTTCGTGAGAATATAGCTCTTGAATTTCCCACTTTTTCTTAGTTGCGTACGCTTCTCCTTTTTTGGCGATAAATGAAGTTTGAGGGACTGTTGTTAGTGTTTCAAAAGGAACGCCTCTTTTCAATAGTCTAACAATCTCTTTAAGAGGTTTTTCACCCATTCCATAAACCAATAGGTCGGCTGCGCTGTCACATAGGATGCTAGGTCTTAATTTATCTAGCCAATAGTCGTAATGTGTTAATCGACGTAAAGAGGCTTCGATACCACCCAATAAAATAGGGGTGTTAGGATATAATTTTTTCAGAATCTGTGAATATACGATACTTGGCATATCTGGTCTTTGTCCATGTCTACCATCTGGCGTATAGGCATCGTCGTGACGCAATCGACGATTTGCTGTATAATGATTCACCATGGAATCCATATTACCAGCTGTAATGCCAAAGAATAAACGTGGTACGCCTAATTTTTTAAAATCGCGTAAATCGTCTTGCCAATTAGGTTGTGGAACAATAGCAACTTTTAGGCCTTCATTCTCTAGTATACGACCAATAACCGCAGATCCAAATGAAGGATGATCAACATAGGCATCCCCGCTAAATAAAATAACATCCAACTCGTCCCATCCTCTTTCTGCTACTTCTTTAGCAGAAGTAGGTAGCCATTGATTGTATAATCCTGATCTATCGTCTTTCATCCTTATATATTTCGTGTGATTGTCAATTGTTTAAAATTGACAATTCATATACTTAAAACTTAATCTCGATTGTTCCCGAGAGGTTTGAAGCGCTTTGTTTTTGTTTATTTGGCGCAAAGTTACTACTTTATTTATAAAGATTTTAAAGAAGCTCGGATTTATACCAAAGCTGTGTTGATCTATTATCTTTGATAATTCGCATATTTCACAATATTGAATCTATTTACATGATCTATTTTTCATACCATACTCATACAAATTATTGCGATGGGAAATCGAAAGCAGAAGCTTTCATTAAAAGAGCTATTGAATTACAAATGAAAGCAGTGGGCTTTTCTTCTCACGCTCCTTTTCCCATTAAAGTTTCATGGAACATGAGCGAGGATAAGTTAATGAACTATGTGAATGAGGTTAGGGAGCTAGCCATTCAATATCAAAATGAGATTGATGTTTATCTTTCTTTAGAATTGGATTATATCCCAGATGTAACTCAATCATTTGATAAGATGAAAGAGTTATATGGATTGGATTATACGATTGGTTCGGTTCACCTTATTAAATCACCAGTAAATAATGAATATTTATTTTTAGACGGACCTGACACTAATTATTCTCATGGATTGGAATGTTTTTACCAAGGCGACATCAAGAAAATGGTTAAGGATTACTTCTGGCAAATTAATGAGATGATACTTGGCCAAAAACCAGATGTTATTGGGCACATTGATAAAATTAAGATGAATAATAAAGGCCGATATTTTTCAGAAACTGAAAATTGGTATCAGAATTTACTGAAAGAGACAATAGCAGTTATTAAAGAAACTGACTGCATTGTGGAGATAAATACACGTGGACTTTATACAAAGAAATCACCTGCATTTTATCCAGATCAAAATTTTGTCAAAAATTGTAAGAAAAGTAAGATTCCAATGACCATTAGTACCGATGCTCATCATCCAGATGAACTTTTACTATATTTTAACGAAGCCGCAGAAATGCTGAAAGAATCTGGTTATGATAGCATTCGGATTTATGATAAGGGAAGATGGACTAGCCTAGGTATATAAAATGTCATGAATGTTAACTTATTGTAATAAATAATACTATTTTTACTCGTCTGAAAACTCACTGATGCCACGTTTTGAATGGTTGTGACGCTTGTTTAACTGATATTCTCAATGTCAGATTAGTGGATTGATAATCAGGAGTCTTTTCAATATAAAAGAAGTGTATGTGGATTTGTATTTTTCGAAAGAATATATAAAATAAATGCCTAATTATGAATAAGGTGCTCGAATAATCCACATTAATATAAAATATTTACGGATGAAATTGGTTGATCCCAAGGATTTATTAAAAGCTAGTGAGAGTTTGAATTGGTTTGGAGGAGAGAGCTTTGCCAAGCTATTAATGTACATTCTTCGTTTGAATAAATTGAATGATTTGTATTCTGCAAATTGTGAAAAGTCAGGAGTTGAATTTATTGATGGTTTAATAGACGATTTGGGAATCAAATTTGAATTTGATGAAGAAGAATTGAAACGAATACCTTTAGATGGTAGTTTCATAAGTATCTCTAATCATCCTTTTGGAGGAATTGATGGTATATTACTAATAAAGCTACTTAGTGATGTTCGACCGGATTTTAAGGTGATGGCAAATTTTATTCTTCAAAAAATTGAACCTTTAAAGGATTGCTTTTTAGGAGTAAATCCTTTCGAAGATAGAAAAGGTGTTGCTTCTAGCATGGGCGGCATAAAAGAAGGTCTGCGTCATATGAGCGATGGTGCTCCTCTGGGAATTTTTCCGGCGGGAGAAGTTTCAGCTTACCAGTCTGAATCTAAGAATATTACGGACAAGCAGTGGCAGCCATCTATTCTTAAGTTTATTAAGAAGGCTGAAGTGCCTGTTGTACCTATTCATTTTCAGGGTAGTAATAGCTTGATTTTTTACTTGATGGGAATGATTCATCCTGTTTTAAGAACAGTGAAGTTGCCATCCGAATTATTGAATAAAAAGAATAAAACCATTCGAATCCGTATTGGAAACCCTATCTCTGTTAAAGATCAAAAAGGTTTTGCTGATATTAATCAGTATGGACGTTTCTTAAGAGCCAAAACCTATATGTTAGGCAGTGCGGTTGAAGTGAAAAAGTTTTACGAAAATAAGTCAAGTACAAAGAAGAAAAAAGCTGTTGAAATTATCCCTCCTGTCGACTCAAAGTTGATAAGTAAAGAAATAGAGCAGTTATCCGAGCATTTACTTTTTAAATCGAGGAGTTTTTCTGTCTACTGTGCACCTTCTGATGAAATTCCAAATGTATTAAATGAAATCGGTCGCCTAAGGGAGATTACGTTTCGTGAAGTAGGCGAAGGCACCAATCAAAGTATTGATGTGGATGAATATGACTTGTATTATCATCAGCTTTTTATTTGGGATGAGGAAAAAGAGAAGATAGTCGGAGCTTATCGTGTTGGAAAAGGTAGAGAGATTCTTAGTAAATATGGTTTGAAGGGATTTTATCTGCAATCTTTATTTAAAATGAAGAAAGCTTTTCAACCAGTTCTGAATGAGTCAATTGAGCTAGGTCGATCCTTCATAGTTAAGGAATATCAGAGGAAACCAATGCCACTTTTCTTATTGTGGAAAGGTATCATGTACTTTCTGTTAAAGAATCCTGAATGTCGTTATTTAATTGGCCCTGTTAGTATTAGTAATGAATATTCTAATACATCAAAAGACTTGATTATCAAGTTTATTATGCGGAACTATTTTAATTATGAAATGGGGCAGTTTATTAAGTCGCGCAATAAATTTAAAGTAAAAGTGAAAGGTCTCGATATGGATATTTTGCTTGAAGCGGCTAAAAGTGATATTAATAAGCTTGATAAGTTAATTGGAGATTTCGAAGTTTCTAACGATAAACTTCCTGTTTTGCTTAAAAAGTACATCTCGTTAAATGCAAAAATTGTTGGTTTTAATATTGATCCAAATTTTAACGATTGCTTGGATGGGTTAATTGTGGTTGATCTGTTCGATGTTCCTGTGAATATGATAGAATCATTAACTAAGGAAATTAATAATGAAGACGTGTCGAGTCGTTTTATAAAGCATGAAGCGATATAAGTGAATTATTTTAAATTTTTCACACAATATATTAAATAAGGACAGGAGTATTTATTAATAATTACGATCTTTGTCAGCTGAATTTTTACTTGAAAAAGCCCACACTTGGATATTCAATATATAATTAAAGGAATTGTTATAGGTCTCATGGCATCGATCCCATTGGGACCAATAGGTGTTTTAGTCATTCAAAAGACACTGCAAAAGGGACGACTTGCTGGTTTTATCTCAGGTTCTGGTGCGGCTGTTGCCGACACTTTGTTTGCATCAATCGCAGTATTGGGACTCGGATTTGTTATTAATTTTATTCAAGCACAAGAGTTTTACTTTAGGTTGGTTGGATCTATATTCTTAGTGTTTGTGGGATTGAGAATTTTCTTTACCAATACGATCAAGCAGTTCCGAAAATCTCAAACCCCTGGGAAACGTGGTATGCTAGGTGATTTTCTGGCTATCTTTTTCTTGACGCTCTCCAATCCGATAGCAGTCATATTCTTTGGGGCGATGTTTGCCGGAGCTTCTGTTTTTGGAGATGCTAACTCAACTAGAGTGTCTATGTTTTTGTTACTAGGAGTCATGCTGGGAGGATCAATTTGGTGGTATGCTCTCTCGACCATAGTAAATATTTTTCGAAAAAAATTCAGGCTTAAACAGATGTTTTGGATTAATAAGATTTCTGGAATTATTATTGCCGTATTAGGATTCTTGGTCTTTCTTTCTTGTTTTGAACCTGTAAAATCATTTCTGACTTAATAAGTCGAGAACTTATAGATATTAAAAAGGAGAAAGTAAATGAATTACTTTCTCCTTTTTGTTTAGTATTATTTTGGTTTTTGGTCGATTATTTAATCGTTACCATTGTAGCACCGTAACCATATTCCTTGAACGAAGCATCTTGTGAACTGTGTTTTTTGTATTTTCTTTTTAGTTCATTAAGCACCTTTTGTTTCAATGTTCCATTGCCAATTCCATGGATGAAGACGATTTTCTTTCCCTTATTACTTTGATTCTCTTGTAACACTTCATGAAATTTATCCATTTGGAAATTCAAAATATCTGCATTTGAAAATCCAGTAACCGAATCAATAAGTTTGTTGATATGTAGGTCAACTTCCAGAATATTGGTTTTAGGGTTTAGTTTTGGCTTCTGGGGTTTGGTTTCCCTTGCTTCTTTTTCACGTATCACTTTTTTGAAATCCTTCTGGCTTAATTCTTCAAACTTGTGATCGACTTCTTCTGCTGTAAGTTTATGAATAATAACCTGTTCGTGGAAGTAATCTGTGAGTTGGTAAGAATTCGATTTGTAAAACTTGATAGCTTGAATTTTCACTGTTTTATTAATTGGAACCTTAGGTGTAAAGTCGCCTGATTGATAATACAAGACTTGAAAATGAAATGCACTTAGTTTTCCAAGATCCTTCTGGTCAAATTCGGTTAATAATATTTTCGAATTTGGATCGATATTACCTGTCGTAACACCTTCAAATTTTTCGCCATTCTGATTAAAGAAATTATATAGCAGAATCGAATTAGTGTCATTTATCAAGTATAGCTCCAGAGGGCTTGATGTTATTTCATAACCCGCTCGTGGAACAAAAGCAAAATAGATATCTTCCTTCTGAACTTTAACAGGTTGACTTTTTGCAGTTGTACTAGGTTTTTTATTTGTTGACAAACTATGAGAAGTCGATGAGTTTCCCTCAGATTGGGATTCAACAACCACTAAATCCGATTTTAAGGTTGGTATCTCAAAGTCATCTTCTTCATTAAGAACCATTACGGTTTTTGAATCGATAATGCGTGTAACTCTTCCGCCTCCAGTTTCACTTAAAAATCGAACTTTATCTCCAATATTAATTTGCATGATGTTTCCTATTTATTGCTTGCAGATGTGTGTCTTTGTAAAAGAACACTCCATTTGAATGGAATCTGCTGCATTGTTTTATAATATGAACAAAGTTAACTATTTTTGCACACCAATTCTATTTTCCAACTAAGGGGAATGGAATAGTTGAGAAATTTTTAGAGGAGAGATGGAAGTTAGAACTGAAGATACAATAATGAACCCACAGCAAATTCAAATATCAAATTTCACATACGATTTGCCAGACGAGAAGATTGCTAAATACCCTTTAGACAATCGTGAAGAGTCAAAGTTGTTGGTGTATAAGAATAATGAGATACGGGAACGAGGATTTAAAAATCTTCCAGAAGAGTTATCCGAAGGAACAACTATGGTGTTCAATAATACTAAAGTAATTCAAGCGAGACTGATTTTTTATAAAGAAACGGGTGCTCGTGTTGAAATATTTTGCTTGGAACCCTTAAATCCTGCAGATTATAATTTGGCTTTTCAGGCTAAAGGCTTGTGCACTTGGAAGTGTATTATTGGAAATTTACGTAAATGGAAATCGGGAGTTCTAAAAATGAGTTTTATGTTTGAGGGCAAGGAGGAATTCCTATGTGCCGAGCATGTTGAAAATTTAGAAGGGACTCACGAAATAAAATTCACCTGGGATAATCACGAATTATGCTTTAGTGAAGTACTTGAGCTTACAGGTAGGATTCCAATTCCACCCTATTTAAATCGTGATACAGAAAATACAGATTTGATTCGATATCAAACTGTGTATTCAAAGCACGAAGGATCAGTTGCAGCTCCAACTGCAGGTTTACATTTTACAGATTCGGTATTTAATCGTTTAGATAATAATGGAATTAAAAGAGCAGAGCTAACGCTTCATGTTGGCGCAGGTACTTTTAAACCCGTAAAAGCTGAACAGATAGGTGATCATGAAATGCACACCGAGCATATTCAGGTGAATATGACTAGTTTGCAGCAAATAATTGATGCCGAAAACGGAATTGTTGCAGTTGGAACGACATCGGTTCGAACTTTGGAAAGTTTATACTGGCTAGGAGTTAAGATATTGATGGGAAAAAAGAATTCTCATTTACTAGAACAGTGGGATGCATACGAATTAGATGGAGGTTATACTGTTGAGGAATCGTATCAGGCCATTATTAATTATATGAAAAGGGAAAACTTGAGCTTGTTTAATGCAGCGACTCAAATTATTATTGCGCCAGGATACAGTTTTAAAGTAATATCTGGTTTGGTAACTAATTTTCATCAGCCTCAGAGTACTTTATTGTTATTAATTTCTGCTTTAGTAGGGGATAACTGGCGTCAAATTTATGATTATGCCTTGAATAACGAGTTTCGATTTTTAAGTTATGGAGATAGTTCTTTATTGATGAAGTCCTAAAGTCAAGATATGTTAATATAATTTATTATATTTATTTCCGATAAAAACTAGAGATCTAGTGTCTGTCATTTTAATAAAAGGAATATATATTTATGAGGAATCTTTTTTATATAGTAGCTTGTTTGTCTATATCTATTATTGTCGGTTTATTTTCACCCCTTATTTCACCAGAATTGTTTAATCTTGTAAAAGTAAATAAGGAGAAAGAAGTTGAATATACCGAGCTTGTAGAAATTGAACCCGAAGAGCCGGTTGATAAAATTAAACCAATTGACACGAAGGCAAAAAAGGTTGAAGAGGTTAAAAATGACCCAAAGACAACAGAGGAAAAAGATGATGACGATTATGTAGAAGAGTTGCCACCAGAAACCTTATTTAGAATTAACCGATATGGTAAATGGGAGTTTTGGAATTATTATCGAGATGTAAGCCAAATAAAGTTCTCTAAAAAAATGAGGAACTTGTATGAAGAAAACTATGGTATTAAGGATATTAAAAATCCAAAATTTAAATACTCAATTCATGTTTTTGCAAGTAAAAATATGACTCAAATTAGTCAGTTAAGATTATCAGGTCTTTATGAGAATTTCGATAACGATGAGCATCTTTACCGATATTTTTATCGTAGTTACGATAACTACTGGGTTTGTAGACGTGAGTTAAGAGATGTCCGAGCAAAGGGCTTTCCTGATGCTTATATAGTAAAATTGTAAAAGCATTTGATAATGATGCAAAAAAAAAGAGTAGCCATAAGCTACTCTTTTTTTTTGATTATTGATCTTTAGATCTAGGATGACAATTTTTGATTGTCTCTTTTAAATAATCTCGATCTAAATGAGTGTATATTTCAGTTGTTAAAATAGACTCATGTCCTAACATTTCCTGAACCGCTCTTAAATCAGCTCCACCTTCTACCAAGTGTGATGCAAATGAATGACGGAAAGTATGAGGAGATACATTTTTGGTTAAACCAACTTTCTTCGAAAGGTTTTTAATGATAGTGAAAATCATAACACGAGAAAGTTTGCGACCTCTACGGTTTAGGAATAAAATATCCTCGCTATCCTTGTCAATGTTTAATTTTCCTCTGTAACTCTTAAGATAAAGTTTGATTTCTTTTTTAGCTCTTTTTCCAATTGGAATTAAACGCTCTTTGTTTCCTTTACCATGAATTTTAATAAAACCCATTCTGAAATGTAAATTAGAAACTCTAAGGTCAATCAGTTCGGAAACACGAAGTCCACAAGAGTAAAGCGTTTCTAGAATAGCTCTGTTTCTCTGTCCTTCAGCTTTGTTTGTGTCTACTGCTTTTACTAAAACGTCAATTTCTTCTACAGATAATGTGTGAGGAAGTTTACGTCCAATCTTTGGAGCTTCCAATAACGCAGTTGGATTTCTGTCGATAACTTCTTCAAGCAATAAATATTTGAAGTAAGCTTTAATTCCAGAAATAACACGAGCTTGCGTTCTTGGGCTCGTTCCGGCATCATTAATCCAAGTTACAAAATCTTTAAGATCTTGTAAAACAACTTCAACAGGCTCAACGGTTCTTCCTTGCTCCTTGAAAAAGGTTGTTAATTTGGTAATGTCATTGATGTAAGCATCAATAGAATTCTTCGATAAAGACTTCTCCAATGTGAGATAAGTCTTGAAATTCTCAATTGTTGTTGTCCAATTCATTTCAATTAATTTTAAGTATGTAGTTTAGTTGTAATTGTTAATCAAACTATTTTAGTAGTTTTGCTTTAACGATAGCAATATACGTACTTTTATGATAATATTATAACTCATTACGAGAAATTGTTACGTAAGATTGATGTAAATTCTATAAAAACTCTATGTTAAACTAATGTGAATTTTTGACGAAATGAAAATTTTAATCTTAAATGGACCTAATTTGAACCTCTTAGGAACGAGAGAAAAATCGATTTATGGGGCTGAAAGTTTTGAACAATATCTAGGGGATTTGAGGCTAGCATTTCCTGTTTATACCTTAGATTATTTTCAATCTAATCTTGAAGGTGAAATCATAAATAAGATTCATGAAGTGAGAACGAGTTTTGACGGAATTGTTTTGAATGCAGCAGCTTACACGCATACCTCCGTCGCCATAAGAGATGCTGTTTCAGCTATAAATCTTCCTGTAATCGAAGTTCATATTTCAAATGTTCACAAAAGAGAAACCTTTAGACATGTCAGTTTAATTAGCGCTAGTTGTGTTGGTGTTATTGCTGGTTTTGGCTTAGATTCTTACAGATTGGGCATTGAAGCTCTTATTAAAATTTGTCAAGAGAAATAGTTTTTTTTGACTAATGACAACTTATTTGAGAATATGGGGTTTTGTCATTTTATATTCAAATTATTTATCATTATTGACGAAATAATGCTTTAATTTGATTAACCTCGTCTTTGCAAGCTACCTGATTAATGACACGCTTCTTATTTGTAATGATTCTAATTATGCTTACGCAAACGATTTATATAGCCAATAATCCTTAATATTCGTTGCATTTTATGTTTTAACTTATAAAAATACATACTTTAGTTTTTGAAGAGAAAAACGAGTGTTTGTATATGTGTTTGGGGTTCTTTACTCTTTATTAATGAACTTAACAGGATAAGTTTTTTAGCATGTCAGAATAGATACATTACATGTAGATTACACGATGAGAAGGTTTCTTTTTTGTTAAGATATCTTAAATTCATTGTCGATTTTTATGTGTTTATTATTACTGTATGATGAAGCAACATTATTAAGCTTTGTTAAAAGATTTACTTATCCTATAATATAGAATTTTATAAAGGCCTTAGCCATATAAAGAACGCTTATTCTTTTCATAAATTTATTATTCGTAATGTTATTATGCATTACGCCTTGATTAAAATCTAAATTATGAAAAAAGGCACTAAAATTATAGCTACAATTTCTGATAGGAAATGTGATGTTGAATTCTTAACAGAACTCTTTGAGGAGGGAATGAATGTTGTTCGTTTAAATACAGCTCATCAGTCACGGTCCGATGCGCAAAAGGTTATTGATAATGTGCGTAAGGTATCAGATAAAATTGCCCTATTAATTGATACAAAGGGACCAGAGATTAGAACCGTTGGGATTGAAAAGGATTTGTTTTTAGCTAAGGGTGATCAAATTAAAATTGTTGGTGCTAAGTCGACTTTAAAAGGAGAAGCTACTTTTTCTGTGAGTTATGAATTTTTCATTCAAGATATTGAAGTGGGAAATCGAATTCTAATTGACGATGGTGACTTGGAGCTGCTTGTTATAGAAAAGACAAGTGAATGTTTGACTGTAGAGGCTCAGAATGAAGGTAACCTAAAGAATCGTAAAAGTGTTAACATACCAGGAGTCTCAATTAATTTACCTTCTTTAAGCGAAAAGGATAGAGACTTTATTCAATTTGCTATAGATCAGGATATCGATTTTATAGCTCATTCTTTTGTTCGTAAGAAAGAAGATGTTCTTGATATTCAGGAGATCCTAGATGCTAGAGAATCGAAGATTAAGATTATTGCTAAGATTGAGAATCAAGAAGGTGTTGATAATATCGATGAGATTCTGGAATATGTTTATGGTGTAATGGTAGCCAGAGGTGATTTGGCTATTGAAATTCCAGCTGCGAAAATTCCAGTGATCCAACGACGTATAATTCGTAAATGTATTGATAGTAAGAAATCTGTGATTATTGCAACACAAATGTTGCATTCGATGATTGAAAACCCACGCCCAACTCGTGCCGAGGTTAGTGACATTGCAAATGCGATCTATAATAAAACTGATGCAATCATGTTAAGTGGAGAAACGGCTTATGGTGATTACCCTGTAGAGGCTGTTCGTGTTATGACAGAAGTTGCGAAGGAAGTGGAAAAAGAGTTAGCCGTAGATAAATTGGATTTTGTATCCAAAAACAAAGAAGTGACATCTGTTCTTGCAAGGTCGGCAGTAAATGCATCTCAATTTCTTCCTGTTAAAGCTATTGTAGCTGATACTCTTACTGGTAGAACGGGGCGTTATTTGTCTTCGTACAGAGGGAATGTGCCTGTTTATGCTATATGTTACTCTAAACGAGTAATGAGAGAATTGGCATTGTCTTTTGGGGTTGAGGCTGACTATAAGGAATTGTTGGATAGTCGTGATGAATTTGTTAAAGAAACGATGTTGACTTTGATGGGTAAAGGATATTTTACAAATGATGATTCGGTAATTATCCTAGGAGGTAGTTTCGGACCATCTAAAGGTGTAAGTTTCATGGAGATATCTAATGTGTATCAGTTAACTCACAAAGTATAGAAAAGTGATTTGATTATGCAATAGTTAACGCTCATATCCACCAAGATATGAGCGTTAATTTTTTTAAGATCTATTTAGGCATTAAAACCACCTTCATTTCACAACGTTGACAGTTGAACTCCAAACTGTATTTTCTGTTATTATCAACTAAATAAAGTGGTCCTGGTTTTTCTCCTATTGTTTTCACCAATTTCGGACATTTGCCAAATTCGTAACGTAAACAATGTTTGGTCACCATTACGGTTTTACCATCAAAGTTCTTCTGAAGTTCAAAAGCTTTCTCAATATTATTAACACCGCACTTTTTATAAAAGTCTTCAGCTTTGCAATTACTCACATTTCCCATATAAGTAATTTTGTCGGAATAATATTGAGGATGTGAAATAAGAGGTCGAGTTGCCTCTTTCTCTGCGTACTTAATTCGTAACTGAGTTAAATCTTCTAGCGTTTTTCTTCGAAGTTCATTCAATAGCTTGGCTTGAATGAATGGTGTGTTATCAAAATTTTGTTGAATAGATCTTAATTCATAAATTGAATCACCTAGCTTCGAAAGTTGCTTTTTAATATTGCCTTGAGCCATTTCTGCATTCTTTGCTAGCTCGAAGTTTTCATTTAAGCTGTTTGATGCTGATATTCCATTTTCATCAGTAATATGCAAGAATAGTTGCTCACCCAGTTGTTCGAATAGAATATCAATCGAGATCTTACGAATATTTTTGTCTTGCTTCAATTCTTTGGCAAATTCATGATCGTTGTTGCGATAAAGAGTGACTCCATCGCAAATCATGCTCATGTCATTGGGGTATATTTTATCTCCCTTTACACCATTAACCTGTATGCCTTTTAGTAAATTATTTTTGTTGAAAAAACACAGACCATCACCGTTGTGCAAGGGGAGTCTGCTTTTAACAAGGAAATGATCTTTTCGAACAGCGATGATCTTTCCAATTTCTTTCCCTAATGCCTTTGGCGAGAAGAAATTTGCAATTTCAGGGACTCTTCCTTTAAAGAAATAAGGCGTGAAACCGCGATTGAACGTTCTTTCAGGATCTGCTTCAAAGTTTATTTTAGTATGACCAGAAGAAGCCCTTTCAAATGCTTTGTTTTTATTTAAAGTTTGATCTAATTTTTCACTGTAGTGGCTGGTAATGTTTTTGATATATGAAATGTCTTTTAAGCGACCTTCAATTTTGAGTGAACAAATACCTGCGTTCACGATATCATTTATTTCATTGGAAAGATTCAGGTCTTTTAGTGAAAGTAAGTGCTTATCCTTGGCTAAAAGACGACCATCCGCATCTTCTAAATCGTATTTCATACGACAAGATTGGCTACATTCCCCACGATTGGCAGAACGTCCAGTTGTGGCATGTGAAAAATAGCATTGTCCGCTCAGGCAAACACAAAGAGCACCATTTACAAAATACTCTAAATCAACTTTGGTATTGGCTCTAATTTCTTTTATTTGCTCAAGAGAGAGTTCTCTGGCTAAAATAATACGTTTAAAACCTGCTTTCTCAAGAAATTGAATTCGCTCTAAATCGAAGTTGTGTGTTTGTGTACTTGCATGCAATTCTATAGGGGGTAAATCCATTTCCAAAACACCCATATCCTGAACAATTAGAGCATCTGCTCCAAGTTTATATAGTTCATGAATAAGTTTTTCAGCCTCCTTTAGTTCATTGTCATATAAAATGGTATTCATTGTAATGAAAACCTTGGCCCAATATTGATGAGCGTATTTTATTAATTCTCCAATATCTTCTAAAGTATTGCCTACAGCCGCACGGGCTCCAAATTTTGGAGCTCCAATATATACAGCATCGGCACCATAGTTAATGGCGGCCATACCTGTTTCTAGGTTTTTAGCAGGTGCTAAAAGTTCGATTTTACGCATTTGTTTCAATTTATATGCGAAGATAATATTTAAATACTGATATTCAGTTTGGGGTGATATTACTCTAAAAAAGGTGTTGGTAATTTATCTTGTGTGTGTTATTTCGTATAAAATTCAACATTAGTCTTAATGGTTCTCTGTCAAACGATGTTCTACTCAGGGGATTACCTCAACGGTATAATCTCTTGATGTATTTAATTCAACAAGTCACTTTTTTTTCTAAATTTATGAGCTCTAACGCAAAGGTTTTCGATAATAAAATAGGATCATTTTATCCCATAGGGATAAACTTTGTCGTTAGTTGTGAATTAACGAATTAAACCATACCTATTACTTATACAACACACAGTTTTATGAAATTTTCGTATCTGATTTATGAAGAAAGGGATGAAGTTGGTATTCTAACTTTGAACCGCCCGAATGCCTTAAATGCTCTCAATAATGAAGTTTTTGACGAGTTGCAGTCTTTTCTTGATTCGTTTAAACAGTCAATTAATGTTAGAGTTCTAATTATTACTGGTGCTGGAAAAGCTTTTGTGGCTGGTGCTGATATTAAAGCTTTCCAAGATATGACTGCTCAAGAGGGCTATGATTTTTCGGAGAAAGGTAAATCAGTATTTCGCAATATTGCTCAATTGCCAATTCCTGTTATTGCTGCTGTCAATGGTTTTGCTCTTGGTGGAGGTTTAGAATTAGCTTTAGCTTGTGATATTCGTGTGGCTAACAAGGAGACTCGATTGGGATTACCAGAAGCGTCTTTAGGTTTAATACCTGGATTTAATGGAACCGTTGAGGCTTTGAAACAAGTTGGCTTAGGTCATGCTATGTATCTAATGATGACTGCAGGAGGTATTAAGGCACCTGAAGCTTATGCATTGGGATTAGTTCAGCAATTAGCTGACGCAGATCAGGTTCTTGATCAAGCTATTGACATGGCAAAGAAGATTGCTAAGAATAGTCCGAATGCGCTTCATTTATTAAAGACTGTTTTGCGTGAAGGTAAAGAGTTAACTCGAATTGAGGCTGAAGCAATGGAATCTAAAGAATTTGGGAATTTATTTCAAGCAGATCAGGCTGAACGAATTGAAGGAGTTAACGCATTTATTGAGAAGCGTAAACCAAACTGGAAGTAAACGCAGGCTTTATACCTGTGAATTAAACAATTGAAAAAAATCAAAAAAACAAAAGATGAACTATATAAATAAGTATACAAACATAAGTTTATTAGGTGCTGCAGGTAAAATGGGTAGCGGTATTATGGCTCTTTTAGCATTCGAAGTTGGAAAACTTAAGATAGGTGCTAAACGCGAAGAGAATTTCGTGATTAATGCCATTGACGTTTCTCCTGAAGCTCTAGAAGGTTTATTGAAGTATTTGAAATCACAACTATTAAAGTCTGGCGAGAAGAATATCGTTGAGCTTAGAGAGTGGTATAAAGATTCTGCTGAACTAGTTGAAAACGAGCAGGTAATTGAAGCTTATGCCAACGACGTGATGGCAATGATCAAAACCAGTACTCGAATTGAAACGGCTTATGATTCTCAGCTTGTTTTTGAAGCGATTAAAGAGGATAAGGGCTTAAAAGTAAAACTGTTTTCACAAATTAAGCAGAATAACCCTGACACTTGGTTCCTAAGCAACACGTCATCAATTCCTTTGGGAGAGATTGATAAGGAAGCTGGATTGAATGGTGATATTGTTGGTTTCCATTTTTATAATCCACCAGTAATCCAAAAATTGCTTGAAGTTATTCCAGTTGAAAATATCAATCCTGATTTGATTAAGTTTTCTGAAGAGTTAGCTAAGTCGATGAGAAAGATTGTTGTTTATTCTAGCGATGTAGCAGGATTCATTGGTAATGGTCATTTTATGCGTGATGCATTATTTGCTTTGGATCAAGCTAAAGGTATGACTAATGAGACTGCTTTGGCTGACGCGATTTATCGTGTTGATACTGTAAGTCGTGATTTATTGCTTCGCCCAATGGGTATCTACCAATTGATGGATTATGTGGGGATTGATGTGATGTGTTTTATTCTTAAGAGTATGCAAGCAGCTTTCCCACAAGAAAAATTGTCCCATGAAATCTTGAGCCAGTACATCGAACTTGGTGTAACAGGAGGTCAATATTCTGATGGTTCTCAAAAAGATGGTTTCTTTCAGTATGAGAAGGGGAGAATCGTTTCGGTATATGATATAGATGCTAAAGCATATAAGGCTATTGCAGATGTGAAGCCTTCTAATGAAGCTTATTTCACACCTCAACCAGCTGAAAAATTGAATTGGAAAACGGTTATTCGTGAAAGAGAGAGAGAAGCTATTTTAGCACCTTTCTTCAATGAACTAAAGACATTGAATAGTTCTGCTTCTAAGCTAGCTTTAGAATATGGTCAACAATCAAAAGCTATCGGTCATTTATTAGTTGACGGTGGTGTTGCTGCTGACACAAATGCTGTAAATAAAGTGATGGAAACAGGCTTTTATCATGCATATGGTCCAGTAAACAACTATTTCGAATAGAATAGTTCTTCTATATATTTATAAAGCTCAACTTTGGTTGAGCTTTTTTTGTTTTAGGATAAACACAATAATGCATTAAGTATCTAAAGATTTTCCGATAGCTTGCGTGTACACAACTTTTTCATGATCAGGTAAACCCATTATATCTTGGAGTTTATTACGGTTAACAAGGCCGATTACAGCTGTGTTTAATTTTGCTGATGCACAGTATAAATAGACATTTTGACTTATAAATCCGGTTTCAGTTCCTGCTATAAACCATCTCCTGTCATCATCTTTTCCTAAATATCCTTTTAGTCTTGTGAAATCAGAAACATAAATCAAACCGATCGGTGCAGATTTCATCATTTTTTGATTTGTAATATGTTCCCTAATATCCTTATCTACGATCTGAGATAAATAATGTTCCTTTTCGTTGTATAGATACAAACCATTTTCTAAAGCGATATACACTTTTATTGTTTGTGAGTTTCTTCCAGAAGGAGCAGTTCTTCTGCTTTTACTTCTTTTGGTTGCTTTCATAGTAACTCCACAAGCTGCCCATAAAAGGTTGGATAATTCTTGAATAGAGAGGTTCGATTTTTTCCATTTACTTTTTGTTCGTCGTATTTCTAAAGCTCTCATTAAAGGGAAGCAGAGTTCTTTTTCTGGAGGGGGAAGAATTATTAAATGTTCCATTTTATCATTAAAAAGTGAATTATTATCAGTTAAGATAAGTCCTTATAGTCAAAGATGTACAAAGCATAATTTAGAATTTTAAAACAATTATAAATTAAGCTGGAATTCAAGCCTCTACCTTGTTTATGCTTAGGGTAAGATATTGGATTAAATAACAAATGTGAAAATTGAATTAGATAATAATTTCGGTATTATTCAAAATAGAAAACATATTTATCAATTTAGGCTATTTATGCTGTGTTAGCTCGTTATCGTGATTTACTTATGTTTATTTAAAATAAATAAGCTTCGTGATGATTCTGATTTTAAGTGAATTATTACTAAATTAAGTCACAGAATGATATTTCGCTTCCTAAACCAAGCAATTAAACTTAGTCTACAAGTCCTTGACCTTTTCCTTTTATGAAGTAGAAATTAGTTTTCATTCGGTAAAAAAAAGTTTTATTAACTAACGCTAACTCAGATGAAATCCCCACGTCGAAAAGTTTACATGATTGCAGGTTATAATACGGTGTCAATGGGAACAGGTCGTTCCGAATTCAATCCTAAAAAAGGAAGCCGTCCTCTGGAGAGTTATATTAAAGAAGCCGGACAAGCAGTTTTAAAGAAGATAGGTGGGGCTGAAAAAGTAGACGAAGGTGTCATCGGAAATTTTATGGCAGCTCGATTTAATAATCAGGCGAATTTACCCGCATTTTTCCCTCTAATTGACGAAGGTCTTAAATTTAAACCAGCGGTAAGTGTTGAAGGAGCTTGTGCTTCGGGAGGCTTGGCTTTAATGTCGGCGATAAAGTCTGTTTTAGCTGAAACAGCGGATGTGGTTCTGGCTTTAGGAGTAGAGGTTCAAAACACAAAGAAAGCAGTTTATGGTGCTGATATTTTAGCTGCGGCAGGTTGGAGTCAATCTCGTAAAGATGGACATGCTTATTTCTTCCCAGGGGTGTTTAGTAATAGGGCTGGTGCATACTATGAAAAGTATGGTAAAGATCGTTCTCGCTTGGCTATGAGCCAATGGTATGTCAATGCCATTGAAAATGCACGACTGTGTGAAACAGCTCAAGAGACTGAGAATAAAAAGACCAATTTGCACAATATGGCTCTTAAGATGCCTTTAAATCCTAAAAAGTTTGTCGATCATTTGACTGTACTTGATTGTTCAAAAGTCTCAGATGGAGCATCCGCTATTGCTGTTGTATCAGAAGATGGATTGAAGTCGCTTGGTTTTAAGCCTGAAGATGCGGTTGAAGTTTTAGGTTTTGCTCAAATGACCTCTGATATAACTCAAAACCCTAACGATCCTACTGTTTTGGAAACAACTCGAAATGCAGTTAAGAAAGCTCTTGATATGGCTGGAGTTACGATCAGTCAATTAGGAACTATCGAGTTACATGATTGTTTTTCGATTGCTGGAATTATGGCGATTGAAGCAATTGGTTTAGCTGAGCCGGGTAAGGGGATTGATTTTGTTATTGATGGGAAAACAAAGCGTGACGGGGAGATGCCGACCAATACAACAGGTGGACTTATTGGTTGGGGACACCCAACAGGAGCGACGGGAGTTCATCAAGCCGTTACCGTTTGGGAACAATTGACAGGAAAAGCTGGTAAGGCACAAATTGAAATAAGTCATGATAGACCTTACGCTCTTAGTATAAATATGGGAGGAGATGATAAAACACTCGTAGCTATCGTGTATAAAAAAGGCTAGAATTTGAGTTTGCTATAAGCACAAATACAACAAACTATTAACCCTTAAAAAACCACACTATGAATTTTGAACTCACCGAAGAACAAGAAATGATTCGAGATGCTGCACGTGACTTTGCTCAGCGAGAATTATTACCTGGAGTTATTGAACGTGATGATAATGCAATCTACCCTAAAGAACAAATTAAGCGATTAGGTGAACTGGGATTTCTCGGAATGTTAGTTGGTGTCGAATATGATGGAGGAGGAATGGATACTGTGTCGTATGTATTAGCGATGGAAGAAATATCTAAAGTTGATGCCTCAGTATCAGTAATCATGTCAGTAAATAATTCTTTGGTTTGCTGGGGAGTTCAAAAGTATGGAACCGAAGCACAAAAAGAAGAATTTTTAAAGCCAATGGCCCGTGGTGATAAAATAGGAGCTTTTCTGCTTTCAGAACCCGAGGCCGGATCTGATGCGACATCGCAAAGAACCACTGCTGTTGATATGGGCGATCATTACCTAGTAAATGGCATTAAAAACTGGATTACTTCTGGGGGAACGGCTTCAACCTACTTGTTGATTGCTCACACCCATCCCGAAAAAAAGCATCATGGTATAAATGCCTTTTTGATAGACTCAAAATTAGAAGGTATAAGTGTTGGGCCTCATGAGAATAAAATGGGAATGAGAGCTTCTGATACCCACTCAGTCATGTTTAATAATGTGAAGATCCCTAAGGAAAATCGTTTAGGAGAAGATGGGCAAGGATTTAAAATTGCCATGAAATCACTCGAGGGCGGACGGATCGGTATTGCTTCTCAAGCTTTAGGTCTTGCATCGGGTGCTTATGAGTTAGCCTTGCAGTATGCTCAAGAGAGAAAAACCTTTGGAAAAGAAATTATAAAACACCAGGCAATTGCCTTTAAATTGGCCGATATGGCCGTTGAGATTGAGGCAGCTCGCTATTTTTGCTTGAAAGCGGCCTGGCTTAAAGATCAAGGAAAACCCTACGGACAAGCGAGTGCAATGGCAAAGCTTTATGCTGCAGAAACAGCTATGAAAGTGACTACAGAAGCAGTTCAAATTCATGGAGGAAATGGCTACGTGAAAGAATATCATGTAGAACGTTTAATGCGAGAAGCCAAATTGACTCAAATCTATGAAGGAACCTCAGAGATACAAAAAATTGTAATTTCAAGGGGATTATTAGCGTAGATTGCTTATCTTAATTAAAGATTTATGAATATTAGAACACATATCACGATTAGTGATCTATAAATCAACACTAACCACAAAAATATAAACCATATGAAAATATTAGTTTGTATCAGTCATGTTCCCGATACCACAACCAAAGTAAAATTAATCGATAATAATAAGCAGGTTGACGATGCGGGTGTCCAGTGGATTATCAACCCATGGGACGAACTAGCTTTAACCAGAGCTATAGAATTGAAGGAAGATAGTAATAATTCAATTGATGAAGTTTGTGTTATAAATGTAGGCTTATCTAAATGCGATGCAACTTTAAGAAAGGCATTAGCTATTGGAGCAGATAAAGCGATTCGAATTGATGCTGACCCTCTTGACGCATATTTTGTCGCAGGTCAAATAGCTGACTATCTAAAAAACAATCCTTTTGATATTGTACTGAGTGGTATTGAATCAAGTGATTACAATGGTTCCTCTGTAGGAGGTATGCTAGGTGAATTTATGGATTGCCCTGCCATTTCATCGATGACTAAACTAGAAATTGAGAATGGGAATATAACTATTCATAGAGCGATTCCAGGTGGTAAACAAATACTCGAATTGGCGCCTCCTTTTGTAGGTATCGTTCAAAAAGGAATTACGAATGAACCCAGAATTCCAGCTATGCGTGGTATCATGATGGCGAGAAAGAAACCACTAGAAGTTGTACCACCAGTATCACTGCAAGCGTTGAGTCATATCGTAGAGTTTGAATTACCTCAGCCAAAAGCATCGTGTAAAATGGTAGATGTAGAGCAATTGGAACACTTGGTAGACCTACTAAAGTCTGAAGCTAAGGTACTGTAGGCCTATAGGGTATTTATAGTCCTTGTGAATAAATAAAAGAATAGAAGATTAATTCTAAAATATATACGCTATGTCAGTAATCGCATTTGCAAAAAATTGGGAGGGGAAATTTAAGAAATCAACTTTTGAGCTGGTTTCATATGCAAAAGATTTGGCCTCACGTCTCAATACTCAAACTCTGGTTCTTTCAATTGGAGAGGTCGCAGGATCTGAATTAGAGAAATTAGCTCAATATGGAGCAGATAAAATCATTTCAGTTGATGATTCTCGTTTAAATATTCTTAGTAGTCGCATTTATGCAGAAGTTATCAGTCAAGTCGCAAACAAAGAAGGAGCTTCTTTTGTGATCTTAAGTGATAACAATTCAGGAAAGGCTATTTCTCCACGACTATCTGTCAAACTAAAAGCAGGATTAGCAGCAGCAGTTCTTGATGTGCCAAAATCCTTAGATCCATTTGTTATTAAAAAACAAGTTTTTTCAGGAAAGGCATTTGCTTACGTTCAAATTGATTCTGAAAAGAAAATCTTGACTGTATCAAAGAATTCGTTTGGCTTAATTGAGAATGCTGCAGAGTTTAATATTGAAAAATTCATTCCTGAGTTGAGTGATGATATTTTTAAAATAAAGGTAACTTCTACAGAAAGTGCTGAAAACAAAATTATTTTGGCTGATGCAGATATAGTTGTTTCTGCAGGACGAGGAATGAAAGCTGCTGACAATTGGCAGCCTGTAGAAGAATTGGCTACAGCATTGGGGGCAGCAACCGCATGTTCACGCCCCGTTTCCGATGATGGATGGCGTGGTCACGAAGAACATGTTGGGCAAACAGGTAAGGTGATTGCCCCAAATTTATATTTCGCAGTTGGAATATCTGGAGCTATTCAGCATGTGGCTGGTGTCAATCGATCTAAGTGTATTGTTGCGATTAATACCGATCCAGAGGCTCCTATATTTTCAGTAGCTGATTATGGCGTTGTTGGCGATGCCATGACTGTGCTTCCAAAATTAACTGAGATTATTTGTAGTGGAGAGTAATACAAATTGAGTCAGCTTTGGTAGCTGACTCATTATTTTAAAACCTATAAGCTAAGCCTATACATCATGATAAAGCAAACCCTATTTACAGTTGTACTTCTCATTACCCTAGGGGTTTTTGTTTGGTCGGTATTTCGCTTGAGAGCCTTTTTTAAACTGACCAAGTCTTCATATCCCATTAAGAATATATCGGCCCGCATTACACGTACATTGAATGTAGCTTTTGGGCAGAGTAAGATTTTTAGAAAACCCGTAATTGGTTTAATGCATGCCTTAGTCTTCTGGGGGTTTTTAGTAATCACTTTCGGGAGTATCGAAATGGTTTTTGATGGCCTTGTAGGATCTGATCGGACCTTTGCATTTATGGGTGCATTTTATGATGTGATTATGGCATCAGGAGATGTCTTTGCGTTTATTATTCTCATTTTCATTATTTTCTTCATCATCAGAAGAAGTTTCATGAACATATCTCGTTTTAAGGGTGTTGAGGTGACACCAAAAACGAATATGGATGCTCAATTGTCATTGTATTTTATTGGTTTCTTAATGCTGTCTTTACTGGTGTATAATTTGGCTTATATCAGTAATCATTCCAATGAGGTTTTAGGTGTTTATCCTGTCTCTTCTCAAATTATTCAATGGACTTCTATGGACTTTGGAACTTTGCAAGAATCAGGATGGTGGGTTCATATTCTACTAATATTTGTTTTTGCGAACTACTTGCCTTATTCAAAGCATTTCCATGTTTTTTTATCTATTCCGAATGTTTTTCTATCTAATCTTGAGCCATTAACAAAATATCCAAACCTTGATTCTGTAACCAAAGAAGTGAAATTGATGCTTGATCCTGAAGCGGCTTATGATGATAGTGAAGAAGTCACTCGCTTTGGAGTTAAAGATATTGAGGATGTTACATGGCGAAATTATATGGATTCTTTGGCTTGTACACAATGTGGTCGTTGTACCGATGTTTGTCCTGCAAATATGACAGGTAAGCGCTTATCTCCACGAAAAATATTTGTTGATTTAAGACAGCGAATGAATGAAAAGGGCTCTCTTTTAATTAAAGGCAAAGAAGATGCCAAGAGTTTAATCAGGGATTATATTAGTGAAGAAGAGATTTGGGCTTGTACATCATGTAATGCATGTGCCCAGGAATGTCCTATAGAAATAAGTCATCCAAATTTGATTATGGATATGCGAAGGTATTTGGTTATGGAGGAAGCTTCGGCACCAGCCGGATTGAATGCTATGTTCGCAAATATTGAAAATAATGGTGCCCCATGGCAATATTCTCCAGAGGATAGAATGAAATGGGCCGAATAGTCTGATGATGTTTATATCTAATTTATTTCGCCCCTTTGGGGTTTCACTATGATACTGTGACGAGAAATGAGCCCCAAAGGGGCAGAATTAATAAGGTCAGGGTGTAGCCCTGAAATATGAGATCAGGTTTTAAACAAAATATAAAGCCCCAAGGGGGCGAAATAAAAAGGAAGTCATGCCTTAGTCATTAGTTATTTATTACACCCTTTTTGTGGTTTGATTATAACATAGGAATAAAATAATACAGTTATATTTTTAGCCCCAAAGGGGCAGAATAAATGAGGTCAGGGTGTAGCCCTGAAATATAAGATCAGAGTTTAAATAAAATATAAAGCCCCAAGGGGGCGAAATAAAAAGGACGTTATGCCACAGTCATTAGTTAAAAATTACATTCATATTGTGTTCAGCACAAAAAGGAGATACCCTTTTATTGATGAGCAAATCAAGAGTGAATTATTTTCGTATTTGGCTGGTATATGTAAAAACAAAGAATCATATCCGATTGCTGTAGGCGGATATGTTGATCACATACACATACTCTGTTTGTTATCAAGAAAGATTGCTTTGATGAATCTTATTGAGGAATTAAAATCGCATTCTTCAAAATGGATAAAATCTAAAGGCAAACAATATGAAAATTTCTATTGGCAAAATGGTTATGGTGGGTTTTCAGTTAAGTCTTCTGATGTTGATGTGGTGATCGATTATATTGAGAAACAAGAAGAACATCATAAAAAGGTTCCTTTTAAAGAAGAATACAAAGGCTTTCTTAAACATTACAATATTGAACATGACGAACGCTATGTTTGGGATTAAATTCATTAATAAAATTGACAATACGGTACTAGATAAAAAATGATATTAGAATATGAATAAAGACACGAAAATAGATATCCCCATAATGGCCGATGTTGCTACAAAAGGTGAACAGGTTGAGTTTTTGTATTGGGTAGGATGTGCTGGAGCTTTTGATCTTCGTTATCAGAAAGTGGCACGTTCATTTGCAAAAATATTGAATCACCTTGAATTAAGTTATGCTGTTTTAGGTACCGAAGAAAGTTGTACTGGTGATGCAGCAAAACGAGCAGGTAATGAGATGCTGTTTCAGATGCAAGCCATGCAGAATATAGAGATTCTGAACGGTTATGGTATCAAGAAGATTATTTGTACCTGCCCTCACTGTTACAATACGCTTAAAAATGAATATCCTGATTTAGGGGGGCATTACGAGGTCATTAATTATACAGCGTTTTTAGATGATCAGATAAAGAGAGGGAAATTAGAATTAGATAAGAACCCTTTTGAAAATCAATCTATCACATATCACGATCCATGTTATCTAGGTAGAGGCAATAAGATATATGATGCGCCAAGAAACATTGTAAAAGCTGTTTATGGAGAAGTGAAAGAGATGAAGCGCTGCAAGAGTTCTGCTCTTTGTTGTGGAGCTGGAGGAGCTCAAATGTTTAAGGATGCAGAAAAAGGCGATAAAGAAGTCAATATCGAACGCACAGAAGATGTTCTTGAACAAAAGGTGAATAAGTTGGCAACTGCCTGCCCGTTTTGTATGACGATGTTGACTGATGGTATAAAGTTTAAAAATAAAGAGGAAGAAGTTGAGAACCTTGATATAGCTGAGATTGTTGCTCAGGCTTTAAATCTATAGAATACAATAAGGCTTTGCTACTTTTTGTAAAGCAATGATTTTTTTGAAACGAATTTATAAATGGGAATAAGTGAATTTTTGAATTACAGTCTGATTACGTCTAAGAATTTTAGCTTGACTGTATACGGTGTTTTAATTGTTATTGGCGTAGTTATAGGAACTGTTATTGCATTAAGAATATTAAAGCGTGTATTTAAGCGTTTTATTTCTAAACGTGAGAGTGATCAAGGTGTTTATTGGTCTGTTTTTTTATTTGTAAAATATCTAACTTGGGTAATCGTTGTTATTGCTTTGCTCGATACGATAGGCGTACAAATTTCTGTTTTATTGGCCAGTATCGCTGCTCTTTTGGTTGGAGTTGGTTTGGGTATTCAACAACTCTTCAATGATATTGCTTCAGGTATAGTCTTAATTGTAGAAAGGAACTTACAGATTAATGATGTGATTCAATTAGACGACGATACAGTTGGTAAGGTGATAGAAATCGGTTTGAGAACGTCTAAAATCAGAACAAGGGATGATATCGTGATGATTGTACCGAATTCGAAGTTTGTTAATGATCGAATTATTAATTGGAGTCATATCGATTTTAAAACACGTTTTTTTGTGGAAGTTGGTGTGGCTTATGGTTCTGATGTTAAATTGGTAAGTGACTTGTTGAAAGCTTGTGCTATGAATAATTCTAAGATTGCTGATAAGCCAGTGCCCTTTGTTCGTTTTAACAATTTTGGGGAGTCTTCGCTCGATTTTCAATTGTATTTTTGGGTGAAGGAGACTTTTTTAGTTGAAAATATTAAAAGTGATTTAAGATTCGCCATTGATGAGGCTTTTAGAAAGAATGGAGTCACAATTCCATTTCCTCAAAGAGATGTTCATCTTATGAAATAATGGGAAGTGTTGATTATGAGTTGGAAAGGAATTATTTGAGGAAGAATGTGTCTGTGATGGTCCAAAAAGGTTATAAATAAGTTATATAAATCTTGTTTTTCGAGAGCGATTATTTTAATTAGGAAAAACGGATCGGTTAGTATTTTGTTTAAATTTGATTTATATTCAAGTAATATTTGAATATGATGACTTGATGAATATAATGAACAAACTCTGTTCAGTTGTCTCACGAAAAATGAAAAACATTGTACCGCTTAAAATCAAAAATAGATACACAATCAGAAGAGTTTCTTTCCAACAAAGCGACTTATAGGGCTTTGGTGGACGAATATCGTCAAAAACTGAAATCAGTTATTGAGGATGCTGACCCTAAAGCAAGAGAAAAACACCTCTCTAGAGGAAAGCTTTTGGTTCGTGATAGAATTGAACTTCTTCTAGATAAAAACACGCCATTTTTAGAACTTTCACCACTTGCAGCTTATAATCAATACGATAATAAATTCCCTTCGGCTGGTATTGTTACTGGAATTGGTGTTGTACAAGGACGAGAATGCATTATTATTGCTAATGATGCGACTGTGAAAGGTGGAACTTACAACCAATCAACGATAAAAAAGCATATTAGAGCTCAAGAGATTGCAATGGAAAATCACTTGGCTTGTATTTACATGGTCGATTCAGGAGGAGCTTTCCTTCCAGAACAAGCTAATGTATTTCCAGATAAACTTGATTTTGGTCGATTCTTCTTTAATCAGGCGCAAATGTCAGCTAAAGGAATTCCTCAGATCGCTATGGTGATGGGTTCCTGTACTGCTGGTGGAGCTTATGTGCCTGCCATGAGTGATGAAACGATTATTGTTAGAGAACAAGGGACCATCTTTATTGGTGGACCACCTTTGGTGAAAGCAGCAACAGGTGAAGAAGTCACAGCAGAGGAGTTGGGTGGTGCTGAAGTGCATACATCTACTTCTGGAGTCGCTGATTATTTGGCAGAAAACGATAGACATGCCATCCAAATTTGTCGTAATATTTTCGAATCAATTCCAGCTCCTCAAAAACAAACTTTGGATAAACTAAAGGCTGAAGCTCCTGCCTACGATCCTTCAGAATTGTATGGATTAGCTCCTTTGGACTTAAAGAAACCTGTTGATGCTCGTGAACTCATAATGAGAATTGTTGACGGGAGTTCCTTTAATGAATTTAAGGAGCGATTTGCACCAACCATCGTAACAGGATTTGCACGAATAATGGGCTATCCAGTGGGTATTATTGCCAATAATGGTATTATTTTCTCAGAAACATCTCTTAAAGCGGCTCATTTTATCGAGCTATGTTGTCAGCGTAAAATTCCTTTGGTATTCCTTCAAAATATTACGGGATTTATGGTTGGGAAAGAATACGAACATCAAGGCATTGCCCGTGATGGAGCCAAAATGGTACATGCCGTTGCCAATGCACAAGTCCCCAAGTTTACTGTTATTGTAGGTGGTTCCTTTGGAGCTGGAAATTATGCTATGGCCGGACGTGCTTACGAGCCTCGTTTGTTATTGATGTGGCCAAATGCCAGAATATCAGTAATGGGAGGTGAGCAGGCGGCAGGTGTTCTGGTTCAAGTCAAGGAACAGCAGTTAAAATCTCGAGGACAGGTGTTTGAAGAGGAAGATAAAAATAAACTACGAGATAATATCCTACAGAAATTCGAAGATGAAGGATCTCCCTATTATAGTACATCACGAATGTGGGACGATGGCATTATAGATCCATTGGAAACCAGACAAGTTCTTGCTTTAGGAATTGCAGCTTCGCAAAATAAAGAATATGGAGAACCAAAATTTGGTGTTTTTAGAATGTAATCGAAGTGTTATTTGAAAATTGATTGAAATAGAAATCATGTATAAAACAATAGAATTTAAAATAGAGAATGAGATCGGTTACCTTTATTTGAACCGACCTGAGATACACAATGCCTTTAACGAAACAATGATATCAGAATTGATTCATTGCTTTGGGGAGGTTGATAAAATGGATTATACAGAAATTCGTTTGCTTATTATTGAAGGTAAAGGACCCTCATTCTGTGCTGGAGCAGATCTAAAATGGATGAAATCAGTGGTTGATTACACTCATGAAGAGAATTATGAGGAGAGTTTTAAATTATCCCAATGTTTCAATAGCATTTATACGTGTAAATTTCCGACAATAGCCTTAGTTCATGGAGCTGCTATTGGTGGAGCTAATGGTTTATTGGCGGCATGTGATTTTGTATTGGCCGATAAGAAAGCTGTTTTTTCCCTTAGCGAAGTTAAGATTGGTATTGTTCCAGCTTGTATTTCGCCCTATGTCATGAAACGAGTAGGGGAATATAAATCTAAAGAACTGATGCTTACTGGAATCCGTTTCTCGGGGAAAGAGGCTGAAAAGTATGGCCTTGTAAATTGGTCATTGGGGAAGAAGAAAAGACAAGCAAAGCTGGAAGAATTGATTCATAATCTTGGTACAAGTGGACCTATTGCCGTTTCACAGTGTAAGCAATTACTTTACGATATGAGTAATAGACTAAGTCATGAAGAAGCCATGACTTATACGGCTAAAATGATAGCTGATTTAAGAAAATCAGATGAAGGACAAGAAGGTATGAATTCCTTCCTGGAAAAAAGGAAACCGAATTGGGTGAAATAATAGATAGAGATGTATTATAAACGACTACTTATAGCAAATAGAGGTGAAATTGCGGTTCGAATTATTCGAACGGCCCATAAATTGGGTATTTCGACCTTGGTCATTTATTCTGATAAAGATAAGGATGCTGATCATGTTCGTTTAGCTGATGAGGCTTATCCTCTTAAAGGAGATGATCTGTTGTCAACTTACCTGGATAAGCAACAAATAATTAAGATTGCTATTGAAAATAAGGCTGATGCCATTCACCCAGGTTATGGATTTCTTGCTGAGAATCCAGAATTCTCAAAGGCATGTTCAGAGGCTAATATTGATTTTGTTGGTCCAGATGCAAAGTCCATAGAGTTGATGGGAAATAAGGTGAATGCACGGGAATTTGCAGTTTTACAGAATTTACCTGTATTACAGGGAATTATTGGAGATAAGGCTACCTTATTAAAGAATTCTACTGAATTGCAGTTTCCTGTTTTGGTGAAAGCAGCAGCAGGTGGAGGTGGTAAAGGGATGCGAATTGTCAGATCAAAATCAGATTTGGAATCGGCTATTTCGGCTACATCTCGTGAGGCTGAAAAATACTTTGGCGACGGAGAAGTATTATTGGAACGTTATATTGAAAATCCACGCCATATTGAGGTTCAGGTTTTGGCCGATAAACATGGGAATGCCATTCATTTATTTGAGAGAGAATGCTCCATACAGCGTCGTTTTCAGAAAATCATTGAAGAAGCACCATCCGCAAGTGTAAACCCTGAACTTAGAGAAAAGATGGGAAATGCAGCGGTTCGTTTAACTCAAGCTTTGGGTTATTCTAATGCAGGTACCATTGAGTTTTTAGTGGATGAGAACAGTTCGTTCTATTTTCTGGAGATGAATACTAGAATTCAAGTTGAACATCCCGTTACCGAAATGATTACAGGTATCGACTTGGTTGAAGAACAGTTGGCGATCGCATCAGGTAAGAAACTCAGATATAAGCAAGAGGATATTGTTTTGAATGGTCATGCCATTGAAGCCAGAATCTATGCGGAAGATCCTGAGCATGATTTTATTCCTGCCCCTGGAGATATTGAGTTCTATAAGGAACCTATTGTGACGAATACAAAATTACGTGTTGATTCTTCACTCTCGAATGCCAGCACCATTTTTCCAGATTTTGATCCTATGATTTCGAAATTGATTGTGTGGGATGAAACAAGAGACTTAGCTATTGATGGTTTAAAGCAAGCTTTATCGGACTATCACATTCATGGTATTAAAAACAACATTCATTTTCTTAAGAATCTGATTGGGACAGAAGAGTATCATCAAAATCAAATCTCAACACATTTTTGTAAGGATAACGAGAAGGAGCTGCTGATTCGTATGAAAGAGGATCAGACATCTATTAATCCGGCTTTATTCTACATTGCTTTCTCACATTACGATTTGCAGATAGATCAGGCAAAGAATATTTGGGAAGAAATGGGCTATTGGCGTAATGCCCGAAAGGTCTTTAAGTTAACTCACGATGATAAAACGATTGAAGTTTCTTGTATCGATAATATGACTTATGAGATTGATGGTCATCAGTATTGTTTTGAGAAATTAGAATTGAATGACAATTGTATTAATCTGATTTATAATGGAAAGATCTATGTGTTTTATATTTCAAAGGATGAGCGAAATGAAGCACATATTTCATGTAAAGGTATTCTTGTTAGCTTGAGACGTTGGTCAGACTCCAGCAATGAACTCTTCAATGAGAATTTTGATAGTGATGGAAGCTTGGGAGATCGTATCGTGGCACCTCTTCCTGGTAAAGTGGTTAAGATTAATGTAAAGGCTGGTGAGAAAATTCAAAAGTCAGATGTCTTACTTATTCTGGAATCCATGAAAATGGAAAATAGCATATTGGCACCTTTTGATGGTGTGGTATCTGAAATAGCAATAAAAGAAGGTGAACAGGTAAAAAGTCAAATGGAACTAATAAAATTGATTGAGGCGTAGGAGAAATTATGAATTTATACAATTGGAGATAAAGTATTTCCAACTGTTAATTAAAAGATAGACATATGAAAGATAAAATTCGAATAGCAAATGCCGGTGGCTTTTGGGGAGATGATCTTGGGGTTTTAAGGCGGCAGTTAGAAGGTGGAGACGTGGACTATATTTCTTCAGATTTTTTGGCTGAAGTGACCATGAGTATCCTTCGAAAACAACAGCTTAAAAATGAAGACATGGGCTATGTGGGCGATTTTGTCGATCAGATTGTTGATGTGGCTGAATTGATGAAAGCCAAAAAGGTAAGGATGCTTACCAATGCTGGAGGAATAAATCCTTTAGCTTGTGCTCGTAAAATTCTTTCTGAGTTAAAGTATAAAGGTGTCGATCTGAAAATTGCAGTTGTTATAGGCGATAATATTATTGAACGCATTGACGAGTTTTATCCTGAGAATGCCCTGTTTACCGATATGGAAACCGGTGATGATTTTGCTCACATTAAGGATCATATTCAATCAGCAAATGTCTATTTGGGTGTACCTCCTTTATTAAAAGCCCTAGAAAGTGGTGCTGATTTAATTCTTGCCGGTAGAGTAACCGACACATCGATTACCATGGCGCCTTTTATCCATGAGCTTGGATGGGATTTAGATGATTGGGATAAACTAGCTGCAGGATTGGTTGCAGGTCATATTATTGAGTGTGGTGCACAAGCCAGTGGTGGTAATTTTACCGATTGGCAAAAGGTTGAGAAGTGGAATAATATGGGGTATCCAATAGTTGAAATGAATTGCGATGGCAGTTTTGAGGTCTATAAACATCCCAATACGGGTGGACTGATTAGTCGCGATACCATTCGAGAACAGCTGGTTTACGAAATGGGCGATCCTAAGCATTATATTAGTCCAGATGTGGTTGCTGATTTTAGTCAGGTAGAATTAAAAGAATTGGCACCCAATAGAGTGTTGGTTAAAAATGCAAAAGGGCACCCTTCAACTCATTTTCTAAAAGTCTCGATGGCATACGAGGACGGCTATAAGGCTGTAAGTTCTATCGTAATTTCAGGAGGACGTGTTTTAAATAAAGCTCGCGAATTTGAAAAGATATTTTGGCAAAGGCTGAATCTAGATTATAAGAAAACCAATACCGAATACATTGGTTATAACGCTTGCCATCAAGATTTGGTTGAGGATATCGATCCCAATGAAATTCTTTTACGATTTTCCGTTTACGATGATGATATTGAAAAAATCAAAGCCTTTTCAACAAGCATCGCTCCACTGATTTTGAGTGGTCCTCCAGGTGTGGCTGTGATAGGAGGAAGAGCCCGTGCACAGCAGGTAATGACTTATTGGCCAACACTAATTCCTAAAACATTGATTCAAACGACTGTGCATGTTTTAGATTCAAAGGGAGACATTCAAGAAACCTATGATATTGATTCCGTTCTTGGAAATGAAGCTGATTTTGATGTAGAGAAATCAAAATCGCATATGACTTCCAATGAGATGTATTCTAATATGGAGATGGCGAATGTGCCACTTAGGAGAGTTTGTATGGCCCGTTCTGGAGACAAGGGGGATACCTTTAATATTGGCGTATTGGCCAGATCGGAATCCATTTATAATTATTTGAAATCGAGCTTAAGCTCTGAGGTCGTGAAAACGATGTTTAAAGGTATTTGTAAGGGGAACGTGAAACGATATGAGTTGGATAATTTATTGGCTTTGAATTTTCTTTTGGAAGAATCTTTAGATGGTGGTGGGACAAAATCATTGATGATTGATGCTCAGGGTAAGACAATGGCTTCGGCACTTTTAAATCAGTCGTTCCCTATTCCTAAAGCTTATTTAAATGATATGGAGTGAAAAGAGTTAGAATTATAATGAAGTAGAGTGTTGAAATAATCCTTAACTTATCATCAACAAGATAAATATACAGCCTATGGATCCTTTTTTAAACGAAGAACATCACATAATACGAAAGGCAGTTCGCGATTTTGCTGAAAGAGAGATTAAACCTCTTGCTGCTGAATTAGATGAAAAAGAAGAGTTTTCGCCTGAATTGACCAAGAAAATGGGAGAACTGGGGCTTTTTGGTATGCAAATTCCAGAGAAGTATGGCGGGCAGGGTAGTGATTATTTATCCTATATTATCGCTGTAGAAGAAATTGCTAGAGTGGATGGATCCCATGCCGCAACTTTAGCAGCCCACAATTCATTAGGGATTGGCCCCATATATAATTTTGGTACTGAAGAGCAGAAGTTGAAATTTTTACCAGGTCTTTGTACGGGAGATGAACTTTGGGCTTTCGGTTTAACCGAACCAGAAGCTGGATCGGATTCAAGAGGCTCGAAAACCTATGTGAAAGATCTAGGAAAGCAGTGGGAGATTGTCGGATCTAAAATTTTTATTACCAATGGCTCGAATGCGCAAACCTCAGGCGTTACCGTACAGGCAGTTTCTTCTATAAATGATAAGAAAAAGGAGTTCACTTGTATTTTAGTTGAAAAAGGAACTGAGGGATGGAACAGTCAGGTTATGCATGGTAAACTCATGTGGCGTGCTTCGGATACGTCTCAAATGTTTTTTGACAATTGTAGAGTACCAAAAGAAAATATTCTTGGTGAAAGGGGAATGGGTTCAAAAATCATGTTGAAGACACTTGACTCTGGGCGACTTTCCATTGCAGCCATGGGATTGGGCTTAGCACAGGGAGCTTACGAAATGGCTTTGGAATACGCCAAGGCACGTAAGCAATTTGGGAAACCGATTTCAAAATTTCAAATCAATAGTTTTAAACTAGCCGATATGGCAATGAAGATTGAGTTAGCCAGAAACTTACTTTATAAAGCATGCTGGTTAAAGGACAACAAACAGCCTTTTGAAAAGGAAGCAGCTATGTCGAAATTATATTGCTCCGAAATTGCTAAGCAAGTTGCAGATGAGGGTGTTCAAATTCATGGAGGTTATGGTTTGATGAAAGAATATCCTATTGAACGTTTTTATCGCGATCAGCGTTTACTTCAGATTGGAGAAGGAACATCAGAAATTCAACGTCTGGTAATATCACGATATATCGGATGTTAAAAGGCTCATAATGGGAGTTTTAATGAAATTATGAACAGGAAATACAAAATGATATGAGAGATCTAGTACTAGCGCTTAACCCAAGAATGTTTTTTACGAGAGTAGCTGTTTATCAAGGCAACTCGACTTTATTTTTAAAAAAAATGAATCATCATGAATTGGAAAAAGGGACATACCCTTCTTTTAATGAGCAGGCTGATTATCGTACTTCGATGATTCTGAAGGAACTTGAAGAAAATGATATTGAAACAAAACAAATTAAAGTTGTTATAGGCCGTGGTGGTTTAATCAAGCCTGTAGAATCGGGTGTTTATTCGGTCAACCCCAAAATGGTTGAGGATCTTAAATCAGCTGAGTTAGGTGATGATGTGGTTAATTTAGGTGGTTTATTAGCTAATGGCATTGCGAATGCTATTGAAGGGGCTCAAGCATATATTGCTGATCCAGTTGTGGTGGACGAACTTCAGGAAATCGCTCGCTTCACAGGAAGACCAGAGCTTAAGCGTCGTTCCATTTTTCATGCTCTAAACCACAAAATAACGGCTCGAAAGTATGCTAAAATCAAGTATTCAGAGTATGAAGATATGAATTTGATTGTTGCTCATCTTGGTGGAGGGATTAGTATTGGAGCTCATAAAAAAGGTCGTGTAATCGATACGAATCAAGCTTATGATGGAGAGGGGCCATTTTCCCCGATACGCAGTGGGTCTTTACCAATGGGTGATGTGATAAAGATGTGTTATTCAGGAAAGTACTCTAAAGAAGAGATGTTGAAAATGCAGACAGGTGAAGGAGGCTTATATTCTTATTTTAAGACGCATAGTGCTTTTGATGTCTGTCAAATGAGAGATGCTGGAGATAAGAAAGCGGCCGAAGTATTATCTGCTATGGCCTATCAAGTATCAAAATTTATTTCGTCTCTATTCGTTTGTTTTGATGGTGAAAAAGTCGATGGAATTGTAATAACAGGAGGCCTTGCCAAGGACGATACCTTTGTACGTGAAATACGCGAAAGGGTAGAGGTTATAGCTCCTGTCTATGTGATTCCTGGGGCTGAGGTTTTGGGAGCTTTATCCTATTATGGGCAAATGATTCTTCGTGGAGAAACAGAAGTCAAGAACTATTAAGCCTGTTAGGCAAAAAATAAGGGCAACTATACAGTTGCCCTTATTTTTTAATTTATGATTAAGAATCTAGATGATCTCAATAGTTTCTTTCTTTAACCAACCCTGATTTCCATCACTTAGCTTGATATTAAACCAGTCACCAAGTTCTTCAATCACTTTAACCTTGGTACCCTCGTGTAGTAAAAAGAGTTGTGTTCCACTTTCATCTGGCGATCCTTTAACGGTAACACTTGGATTAAATACAATTGCATATTCACGAAGGGTTAATTGCTCGTTCATTCTTGATGCAAAATTGTAGAATACCAAACTTGAAAGCAGACACAAGATTGAGAGGAAAAAACCGAGTTTTTTTATTCGACTCATTTTACTGTACAAGTAGAGGCTCATTAAAGCCAGAAATAAGAAAAAGAATCCAATTGATAACCAAGACCAAACACTGGCTGAGAAACTGTTCCATAAACCAGAAACCCAAGAACTCACAAAGAATTCAGGAAGAACTTCCAGCTTGTCAGTAACGTTTTTTTGTGCCAATTCTAAATTGTATTTGATATCCTCATCCTCCGGTGAAAGAAGAAGTGCTCTTTCATAATTTAGAATAGCTGGTGCTATTTGGCCTGTTTTGTAATAGGCATTAGCTAGATTAAAATAGATTTCTGGAGCTTCTACACGCGTTTCTAATACCGATTCGTATGACTTGATCGCTTCTTCGTACTCGCCTTCCTGGTAAAGGTTATTAGCTTCTTGAATTGGATTTGCTTGAATTTGAGCAAAAACTTGAACAGAGAAAGCTAAGGCTATAAGGGTGTAAATAAATTTCTGCATAATTACTTGATGTTTTTTTCAAGTTTGGTAATTGTTTCCATGGTTTTCTGATAAAGGCTGTCCATTTCGGATGAGCCACTTGAGGGTGCATAACGCGCAAACTCACAGGTGTCTAGAATTTCCATGAAATCTGTAATTGTTTCTTCTTTAGCTCCTTTTTCAACAAGAATTCCATTGATATTATCCTTGCTTAAGTTGGATAGTGGAATATTGAATTTATCTGAAATGTAATCCCATAAAGCTTTAAGGATTTCATCGTAAAATTCTTCTTTCTTGTTCGCTTTTAAGCTTATCGATGCCGCTTTTAAACGCTTCATTGCAACTCGATTAGCTCGTTTGTTTTTCATTTTGGCCACATCTGCATTTTCTTTAATTCGCTTTCGATTAAAGATAAAGGCCATTACGAAAATTAAAAAAGGTAATAAGTATGCCAAATAAAAGTTGAGTGTACCAAAGAAAATTTCTCCTTTGCGAATAGGCTCAAACGCGTTGGTTTTTATAAAGCGGATATCTTTTCCAATAAACTTAACGTCTTCCTTTGTGAAAGAACTAATTGTTGTGTTTGAAACGCCACCTTCACCTTTTGCAACATGAATTTTATATTCAGGGCTTAGTTTGGTTCTATAGCGCTTAGCTTTTGGATCGAAATACGTAAACTCATTTGCAGGAATGGTAAAATCACCTGCATGACGTGGAATAATTAAATATTCGAATGTTGTTGACCCTGTCATTCCTTTTGCTGAACTTTTTAAGTTCTGATTCGTTTTAGGATCATAAACCTCGAAATCGGCAGGAAAATCAAATTCTAATGGATTGATAAGCTTCATATTACCACTACCAGATATTTTTACTTTCATAGTAATGGCATCGTCAACCTTAACAGAATCTTTATTGATTCGTGTACTCATTTTAAACTGACCAACAGCACCATCGAAACTTTTAGGCGCATTGTTTGGTACAGGTTTAACCCGTATTTTAACAGGTTTTGATTTACGAGGAACACGAACATTCTTGTGATTATTAAAGAAATCATCGAAGAAACCTCTTGAGCGTGCTTGAGCCGTTAATTGTACAATACAGTTAAGTTCTAAAGGATCAATAATAATTTCACCCTCGTGTTGTGGAAAAAGTAAAACCTCTTTTAGAATATAGGTATAGAATATCTCACCATTTACATTTTCACCTTGAAAAGAATTTGCTGTTGTTCTTTCAATATTTTGAGTTAAAAATCCTTGATAAGAAGGCTCTTTAACTTGTTCAATATTGACAACATTTCTTGTTTTAGAGTAAATTTTAAGGCTTGCTTTTACAGGTTCGCCCATAAAAACAGACTTGCGATCTACATTAACCTTAATGTATAAATTATTTTGAGTAATATTCTGCGATTGTCTCGAATTGCTACTATGCGTTCCTTGTTGTTTATTTTTAGTGCTTTGGCGAACCACTTCAATAGTGTGGCTATTGGATTTAATACGTTTGCCATCAACGGTTATTTCAGCAGGAGCGAAGCTAAATTTTCCTTCGGTCTCAGCCAGTAACACATAAGTATATGTGTAAGATGACGTTGAAGTCATCTTCCCATTAATATAACTGGTACTCATATTGGTTGAGGTAGAAGGTCCCATAAGAACTCTAAAACCTTTTATGGCAGGGAGTTTTAAATTCTCGCCCTTTTCATTGATACTGTATGATAAGCGAAATTGCTCACCTAAAGCAACTACATTGGGAGCTTTGGCTGTAAATTTAGTTTTATCGGCAAAAGCCGAAGTACTAATAAATAAACATGTAAGTAATAAGAAAACTAGTCTCTTCATCAATCTTTTTTATTTTTTTAAAGGTTCGAATTTAAACAAAACCAAAACTACTGATAATTTTGCAAAATTGGGGTAAGTACTCAATAAGTCTATTCCGAATTCAATCGGAAGTTCAAATATCAACTTATTTTTGATTGATGATTTTAG
>Ga0209272_10000128_pt1 | contig 90536 bp, 85 predicted proteins | sample tdDd002_FD_187125 | JGI IMG/M metagenome (GOLD analysis project Ga0209272, IMG submission 187125) | Marine sediment microbial communities from the Atlantic coast under amendment with organic carbon and nitrate - tdDd00.2 (SPAdes)... | ecosystem: Environmental > Aquatic > Marine > Coastal >...
TTATACGTGGGTTGTGGGATAAGTTACCGTCTAACAAGCGATTCAACTAGGACAAAAAACAGTTGGCTTTTTGCTCCTGCGTCGCTAATTTTAGCCAACCATTTTTTGCCTGTTAATACGGGCGTTAGGCAATTAAACCAATGACTTGAGCATTTTGCTCTTAATTAACATTAAATATTATAAGGATATCTATGAAAAAAGTACTACTCGCAACAATAATAACAGCATCATTAGCAGGCTGTTCTTCCGTCCCAATGGAATCTACAGAAAAAGCAAATATAGCAAAAAAGTTTAATGCTCCGTCCAAGGATACTGCTGGTATTTATGTATACCGTAAAGACACTTTTGTTGGTGCTGCTCTGAAGAAAGATGTATGGATCGGTAAAGATTGCGTTGGTCAAACAGCAAAAGGTGTTTTCTTTTATAAAGAAGTCCCTGGAAGTGAAAAACTTGAAATATCAACCGAATCAGAGTTTTCTCCTAATACTCTTACTATTAATGCAAAAAATGGAGAGTTATATTTTGTTGAACAATTTATAAAAATGGGGGCTTTTGTCGGTGGTGCAGATCTTGAGTTGGCTCATACTGATACGGGTAAATCAGAGGTTCTAAGACTTGGTATGGCAAAGGGTGGCAATTGCGACTCTACACTGAAGTAATCGCCTAACAAGGTTTTAAAGTCGGACTAGTAACAGTTGGCTCGCGCTTCGCGCATTTTAGCCTAACTGTTTCTAGCCGCTTAAAATGGCGTTAGCCATACATAAGGATCTGCATGAGCGTTGTTGCAAGCATCAAGAAAAAAATCTGGAATCTTGGAGCTATTATATTTTTTATTTGGTTCAGCTTTAAAGCTATAGGCTATGGAATGGATTTGTTAAATGTTGAACTACCCTCAATATGCAGTCATACCGACGTAGCGGAATTTCCCTCCCCAAATGGTAAAAAAATTGCAAAACTTGGTTATTCGGATTGCGGTGCAACAACAAATTGGCAAACCGGTATAAATATCGTGGATGTAGAAACTGGTAAAGTATTTAATGGTTTCTTTGGTTTAGACGGAAAACCAGACGACTTGGAAGTAGTATGGGAATCAGATATAAAGCTAACCTTTTTTAACTTCCCAATAGAAAACTTATTGTGGTTCAATCAGGATTATAATTCGGGGGTAGCTGTTACGATCAAGTCAAGTATGGCTAACAAGTCGTTAAAGCAGGACAAATAACAGTTGGCTTTTGCTCCTGCGTCGCTTATTTTAGCCAACATATTATTTGCCTCTTAACGAGGCGTTAGGTTTCAGGGACGAATGCGGAATTACTCTTTAATAATTGCACTTATAATCATGCTTGGGTTAATCGCAGTATTATCCCTTCAAGGTTTTTGGGTATATAGCTTTTATGCAAATCCCGAACATTCCCTCAGACATGAAGCTTTAATTTTAGCTGCTTACTTTTCGTTTTACTCTTTACCTTTTTCTATTTTAGGTGCGTATCTTGGTAAGCAATTAATTGCAACTTATTCAAAAGTCGGTAAAGTAATATTCTCTGTAAGTTGTTGTCAAATAGTTATATTTATATGGGCTGTTACTTACTAAAACCTAACAAGAAAATAAAGCGGGACTGCTAACAGTTTGCTCGGTTTCGCTCCGCTTCACATTTTAGCCAACTATTACTCACCGCTTATGGCGGCGTTATAACTCTCTCAGGCACAGGACGTATATGGAAATTTCAGTTACCACATCACCTACTAAAGAAGATCTTAAAACTTTAAGTGAGGGTATTGGCTCCTTTAACCAAGATTATCTGCCGGATGAAGTTGGATTTGAAAAAGATACCAAGTTTGCCGTAATTGCCAAAGATGACAATGGTAAAGTCATTGGTGGGATTAGAGCAAATGCATTTTGGAATTATTGCATTATAGAGTTGCTTTGGTTATCCCAAGAAAGTAGGGGGTTAGGCCTTGGTAGTCAGTTAATAGAGTCTGCTGAAAACTTTGCTAAAGAAAAAGGATTTGGCTACATGCGTACTGAAACACTTAGTTTTCAAGCAAGACCATTTTATGAAAAGCTAGGCTATAAACTTTTTGGCGAACTACCCGATTATCCAAAAGGTCATACAACATACTGTTTAGTAAAAGAGTTATAACAAGCGCATTAAGCACGGGACTGTTAACAGTTTGCTCGGTTCCGCTGCGCTTCACAATTTTAGCAAACTATTATCAGCCCCTTAAATGGGCGTTATATTTACTTCGGTTCTGGAGTTTTAAGTTTGTACTGTAGAGCGTTAATAACTTTATTACTTTTCACATTACCTTTAGCCGTACATGCTAAAAAGGTTAACTGTGATGTACTAACTGATGTGTGCATAATATCGTTAATCGCAGTTCCCGAAAAATTTGAAGGCTCGTGTATCAGAGCTAAAGGTGTTTTATTCTTGGATGACCGCTCTGGGAGGTTATTCTTAGATAAAGAAAGCCTCTTAAATTTGGTACAAGCCAACTCTATTTTGCTAGTAATTACGAGTGATGAAATTCGTAAAATTCAAAACTTGGATGGCACATACGTTAGTATAATTGGTACGTTTAAAAACAATGCGATTGGTAATATCATTGAGGTTAGTGAGTATTAAAATAGCACTTTGCTAGTTTGTGCAATTGTAAATATAACAAGCCAATTAAGACGGGACCTCTAACAGATCCTGAATGGGGCGTTATGTACCGTAATGGTAGCGGAGTTGTGCAATCAGAATTGAATCGCCTTGCTGTTTATAAACAATTCGATGTTCATCATTTATTCGTCGAGACCAGTAGCCTGACAATCCATGCTTTAAAGGCTCAGGCTTTCCAATACCTTCATTGGGAGTTCTTTGAATATCTTTAATGAGCAAGTTAATACGCTTTAGTATTTTTTTGTCCGTGGTTTGCCAATAAAGGTATTGTTCCCAAGCATTAGTTGAGAAAGTTAGTTTCATTCAAGAAGCTCTCTTTCTGTTCCATTGCCAGCTTCAAGTTCGGCAATAGACTCTAAAAGATCTCTAGCATTTGCTGGTGATCTGAGTAAATATGTAGTTTCCTGCATTGCGTTGTAGTCCTCCAAGGACATCATAACAACAGGATCTTCACTTTTACGGGTAATAATAATTGGGGCATGGTCGTTACAAACATGCGCCATAGTGCTTGCTAAGTTGGCTCTAGCTGAGGTATAACTTATTGCATCCATGTTACTCTCCAAAATGTTCATGTACGTTTATTTGTACATAGTAGCGTAGTAGCACATAACAAGCAAATTAATCAGGACAAATAACAGTTGGCTTTTGCTCCTGCGTCGCTTATTTTAGCCAACATATTATTTGCCTCTTAACGAGGCGTTATGTTTTTCGAGAGTTTAGAGTATGGAATACGCATCGGGATTAATTAAGCTTAAACCTGAAACCGAGGGTAAAGTTGAAGAGTGGAAGGACACCATTTCGTCTAGGTTAAATGAAGCGGCAGAAACTTTGCAGGATGAAGAGGCTCAAATAGAGTCTTGGTTTAAAGTAGAAATTGAGGGTAGTAAATATCTCCTATGGTATTTGCGTGCCAAATCAATTAAGAAGGTATTCGAAGTTTCAATGAAACTGAAGCATCCAATTGATAAATTTCACTATGAATTAATGGCTGAAATTACTGCGGAAAACGGCAACATATTAGCAGAGCCATTGATAGATATGCCGCGAACGAAAACATAACAAGTATTTAAAGCGGGACTGCTACCAGTTTGCTCGGTTTCGCTACACTACACAATTTTAGCAAACAATTTTCAGCCCCTTATTGTGGGCGTTATGCGTATCGAGAGTTTTCATGCAACTTGAGCTGTTATCTAAACATCATTTGAAACAATTATTTGATTTTGAACTAGAAAATAGATCATGGTTCGAATCATTAATTGAGCCTCGGGATAATGGTTTTTATTCAGAACAAGGTGTTGAACAACATATTGAAGCAGAACTTGATAAGGTAAGTTCTGGTTCTGCGTTTTGTGGTTTACTTATTAAAGACAATGAAATTGTCGCAAGAGCCAATTTAAGAGATATTTGGGCCAACAAAGCTTTTGTAGGTTATAGGGTTTCGAAACGCTATATATCTCAAGGCTATGCAAGCTTTTGTCTGGCTTCGCTAATTAAAATTGCAAAAACAGAGTTTAGTGTTCAATCTCTTGAAGCAAAAGTTTTAGAAAATAACCCTGCTTCAAAGCACCTGTTGTTAAAGCATGGGTTCGAAATTATTGGCAGTGTACCTAATTTTATTACATTAAATAATAAGTCATTAGCTTGTACAGAGCTTAGGTTTAAATACGGATAACAAGGCAATTAAACGGAAAATTTACAGTTGGCTGTTTTTCGTTCCTCAAACCTTTTAGCCAACTATATTTTGCCCATTATCAGGGCGTTATAAAGACGGAGTAATATCAAACCATGTATTTTGGAAAATGTTTATGTGGCAAAGTGGAAGTAAGGATCAAAGGTGAAATCAGCGATATTATTCACTGTCATTGCTCTTTATGTAGAAAAAATAGTGGCACTGCTTATGCTACTAACGGGTTTATTAACACTTCTGATTTTGAGATTACTTCAGGTAAAAACAATTTAAGCAAATTTTCTTTTAAGCCAGGTCGAAATAGACACTTTTGTACTAGCTGTGGCTCACCAGTTTACAGCTCCAATGAACAAGATCCTGCCCGTTATAGAATAAGACTGGGTATTATTGATTCAGATATTATTGAAAGGCCAATTTCTCATAACTTTGTTTCGTCAAAAGCAAACTGGGAAGAACTAGATGTTAAGCTACCAATGTATGACTCATTTGAGCCTAGTCGCAAGTAGTTCAGCTATCTTAATATTAAAGACATTAAGCAATTTAAGGATATATGGTGAAAGTTCATCTAGTTATAGCACACCCAGAACAGGGTTCATTCAATTTTGCGTTACATAAAACCGCAATAGAAGTATTAGAAAATGAAAATGTCGAATTAAACATTTCAGATTTATATAAACAGAAATTTAATCCTGTTGCAGGAAAAAGAGATACAACTAATTTCCCAGATGAAGAATTATTTCAATTAGCAAAAGCCCAAAGATTAGCCCTATCAAATAACTCTTTCGAAAATAGCATAAGCCAAGAACAACAAAAGTTAGCTTCATCAGATCTATTAATTTTTCAATTTCCTTTATGGTGGTGGTCTTTTCCCAGTATATTAAAAGGGTGGGTAGATCGTGTGTTATCTTCTGGCTTTGCTTATGGCAAAGATGCGACACTTGAACCTAAAAAAATCATGTATTCAATTACAACAGGTGGGGCTAACTCTAGAGAAGAGTTGGAGTACTATCAAAGTAAAATTGAGGGATTATATCAAGATATATTTGGGTTTATTGGTTGGGAAATATTACCCGCTTTTATTGCTCATGGTGTACAGCAACAAACAGAAGAAGAAAGGAAATTATTACTCAAAAGTTATAAAGAGCACATAGTGAAAAATGTTATTGCAGATAGTTTGTGTTATTAATTACCAAGCAGGAATTTAAAGCGTGAAGGTGTATTTTCTACAACACGCTGAAATTAAGTTATTCTACTTTGTAAATAATTATTAATAATTAGACACTCACTTCGCATAAATCTAAAAACTAGCATAGGCTTTGTTTAGGTGTGGTTAAACTTGTAGCAATAAAGCTATAGGTTTTATGTCCAGTCAACTATATGTTTTAGGAGTGATTATGAAACCTGTTTTAACATTCATTACTCTTTTATCAGTAATACTATTATGTGGCTGTCAAAGCAATGATATAGCTTTATCGCATGCTCAAAAAAGCTCACAGTCACTTTATTTCGATCAACAATTTAATATCCCTTCATCATTTCATCTAGAGACAGAGCAAGAAATATTTATGCTGGATGATGACATGAGAGCCATGGTGGAAAATAAATTATCACCATTTAAAAGTGTTAGAGAAAAAGCTAAGTTATTGCTTGAGCATATTTTTTCTCAAGACAATATTGCATTAAGCTACGCAAGCAATGCCAATGTTACTGCCCGAGATGCTTTTCATAATAAAAGTGCCAATTGCATGTCTTTAACCATAATGGCATATGCGCTTGCCAAAGAAGCAGATTTGAATGTTAATTTTCATGAAGTTGAAATTCCTGAATATTGGGTGAGAAACGGTCAATATAATTTGCTAACGGGCCATGTAAATTTAACCATTGAAGAAAAACCTAATCCAACTCAGAAACTTATTTATGGCTCTGCTGTCATGAAAATTGATTTTGATCCCTATGTTGTTAAAGAGTCGTTTCCCAAAAAAGTTATTGGAAAAAATACTGTGTTGTCTATGTTTTACAACAATAAAGGTGGCCAAGCATTAGTTTTAGAAAACTATGATATTGCCTATCAATACTTCAAAGCCGCGACACAAGTTGATCCCTTTTTTAGCCCTGCATGGGGTAACTTAGCTGTACTTTACAAATTAACCGATAACATTCAGTTAGCCGAGCAAACCTATCGACATGCAGTATCTCTAAATGGCAACAATTTAACGGCCTTAGGTAATTTGTCTATATTATTGCGCTCACAACATAAACTTGTAGAAGCTAAAGAGATAGAAAGTAAACTCAATAAGAAACGTAGTCAAAACCCTTACTATCATGCGGTATTGGCCGATGAAGCTTTCTATCAAAAAAATTACGAGCAAGCTGTTATTCACTATAAAAGAGCACTTAAATTAGATAACTCTATTCATGAAATATATTTTGGCTTAGCAAAAGTTTATTACCGGATGAATAGAACCTCCTTAGCTAAAAAGATGATGCGTAAAGCAATTAAGTTTAATAATATTAACAGCACTAATAACCTGTATATTGCTAAGCTAAATTTTTTAAATTCGGAGCAAGTAAATTAACCTTATAAAAGCTAGTTTTTTATTACTGGTTTGCTTTTCTTCATTAGCCAAAGCTAATGAAGAACTTATCTTGCCAAGCAAGTTAAATCACCAAGCACGGCAAATAAATGTTATTGATTTAAATCGACATTTAAAAGCACTTTCAGCAGATAACTTAATAGGAAGAAAGTTTGCCAGTGAAGGGAGTCAAAAGGCCCAAGAATATCTTGTCACTTCATTAAAACTAGCCCAAATTTCTCCATTTCAAGGGCAATACCAACATACTTTCAAGCATGAAAAGGTATTTGCATCAACGAAACAGGGAACCAACATTATTGGTATGGTGAAAGGTTATGCCAAGCCAGAACAATATATTGTTTTATCAGCTCATTATGATCATTTAGGGAAGAGTAGGGGGAAAATATATAACGGTGCTGATGACAATGCTTCTGGGGTAGCCGCTTTATTGGTTTATGCCAAGCAAATCGCTTTAGCGCCACTTCAACATAGTGTAATTTTTTTATTTACCGACGGTGAAGAAATTGACTTGCTCGGCGCTAAAGCTTTTGTAAAACAACAGGAGTCTTTATTAAATAAAATAATTATTAATATCAATATAGATATGATTGCTGGAGATAAAAGAACGAAAAAATTACACTATATTCATAAAGGATTAGATAAAGTATTAAGTCGACAAAACTACTCACATTTTGAAAGTTTTACCTCATCAACTTTTCCGATAAAAATGCAATATGGCTTTAGAGCCAAAATGGCAAGTGGTATGAAAAGAGTAAATTGGATTAATGCTAGTGACCACAGCGCGTTTTATCACCAAAAAATACCTGTTTTCTATTTTGGGGTCGGTACCCATAAAAATTATCATAGCCCAAATGATACATTTGAAAAAGTAAACCTCGATTTTTACGCTAAAGCTAGTCAGGTGATTTTAAAATATATCGAGTTTATTGATGCACATAGGTAAAACAATAGAAAAATTCTGACTAATTGGGCAATTAATTTTAAATAACAATTAATCGGGTTATAATGAGGAAGTTTTAAAAAAACCAAGCAGTAAGCTTGGCAGTATGAATAAAGGTTCCCCCAATGGAAAAAAAATATATCACGGCGCAAGAGCTACTCGAAGATTCTTTTAGACTAGCAGCTAAAGTTTATGAAGATGGTTTCAGACCACAATTTATTGTGGGTATTTGGCGTGGTGGTGCACCTATAGGTATTGCAGTACAAGAATATTTCGATTTTAAAGAAGTTGAGACTGATCATATCGCAGTGCGTACATCATCGTACTACGGTATTAACAAACAGAGTAAAGAAATCAAAGTTCATGGCCTACATTATATTATAGAAAACGCTAATGCTGATGATGGCTTATTGATTGTGGATGATGTTTTCGATTCTGGTCGCAGTATTAAAGCTCTGATTGCGCAACTTGAGATATCTATGCGTCAAAATATGCCTAAAGATGTACGTACCGCCTGTCCATGGTATAAGCCAGCCAATAGTCAAGTAGATATTGAACCTACCTATTATGTACACAAATCAGACGAATGGTTGGTATTTCCTCATGAATTATCTGGATTAACGCCTGATGAAATCATTGAAGGTAAAAAAGATTTAGCCAATATTCATGATTTATTAGTATAAGCATCAAGTATTAGGTAGTGTTATGAGCCGAATTTTACTGTTTATTTTAACGGTCATAATCACCAGTACTGCTTACGGTAAAACAGCAAAATCCACAGTGATTTTGCTGTCAATCGATGGCTTTTCTTATAATTATTTAGCGCGTTATCAGCCTAAAAATATTCTTAAATTTGCTCAAACAGGTATAAAAGCTGAATTATTACCCGTTTACCCAAGTAAAACCTTTCCCAACCATCTGTCTATCATCACAGGCGTCTATCCTGCAACACATGGAATTGTTCATAATAAATTTTATCATCCGCTGTTAAAGCAAAAATATAAGCTTGGTGCGGGTAAAAATGATAGTGCCTGGTTAACAGCACAGCCGTTTTGGGCATATGCTCAAGACAAAGGGATAAAATCAGCAGTATACTTTTGGCCAGAATCTGAAGTAAAAGGGCAGAGCAGTGCACCTGTTTATAATATTCCTTATAACTCATCAGATTCAATAGAAATGCGTTTTAATCAAATTATTACTTGGTTAAAACTTCCAAAAGATCAAGTACCTAATTTAGTTGTCAGTTATTTCTCAAGCGTTGATAGTGCTGGTCATGAATATGGTGTCAATGCACCCGAGTTAGCTGCTGCAATAAAAAATATTGATAATGCATTTGGAAAATTTCTTAAGCAATTAGAAAAAGAAATACCCCAAAATGTAAACATTATATTGTTGTCAGATCACGGTATGGTGCAAGTTGATCCACAAAAATATATTGATACAACCTTGGTGTTTAACGATAGAGTTCAACAATTGATTGACGATAACAAAGTTGTTGTAGCAAAAAGTAGTACTCAATTGTACTTATATTTTAATGATGAAAAACTCACTAAAAACCAAGCAAACTCGTTGGTAAATGAACTTAAAACCAAGCAAAAAGAAAGTAGCAAATTGTATGGAGTGTATCAAAAAGGTGGCTTCCCAGAACATTGGCAATTAAACCGAAGTAGTGCAATTGTTATCCCTGATATTATTATTAATGCCAAACCACCAGCCAGTTTCATCCAAGGTGCTTATTCATATAATGGTAAAGCGACCCACGGGTACGATGTGTTGCAAGACAATAACTTAACCACAATATTTTTAGCAGCTGGCCCAGACATTTTCAAGGGAAAAACTGTTGAGCCTTTTGAAAATATTCATATAGTACCATTTATGAGTGAGTTACTTGGAATTACTGCCCCAACTGCAATTGATGGTAAAATTGATGCTCTAAGCGAGGTTTTAAAATATAAAGCGCCGGAAACTGTTAGGTAAGTGTTGATGCTAACAAGCAACTACATTAAGCTAGAGGTGTTTCATATCAGACAATCAATAAATTAATAGATAATAAAAATACAAGCCATCATGAAAAACACCTATATTGCCAGACAAGCTATCCTAAATGAAAAATCAGAAACTATTGGTTATGAACTTTTATTTAGAGACAGCCCTGATAATAAGTTTCCTGAAATTGAACATGACATTGCCAGTTCGAAATTAATTATTCAAAACCATATTCATGGTGATATTGAAACGCTAAGTATGGGAAAATTAGCGTTTATTAATTTCACTGAAAACTGTCTTATTCATAAATTTCCATTGATGTTTGATAAAGACACTATAGTGATAGAGTTAGTTGGTCAAGAAAAGCCAACTAAAAAACTTCTAAAAATCATCAAGTTTTATCATGACAAAGGTTATAAAGTTGCATTAACTGAGTATGATTTAGCCCCTCACTGGGATTTACTCTTTCCTTATATAGATATTGTTAAAATTGATATTGAAAAAATTAACACCAAGCGCTTAATTCCTGCCGTTTCGCGAATGAAGCCTTTTAATATTTCTATCGCTGCAGAAAAAGTTGAAACCAAAAATCAAAAGCAAACTTTGGCCGAAGTAGGGTTCAACTATTTCCAAGGGTATTTTTACCACCAACCTGAAATAATAAAAGGGCAAGCTTTAGAGCCAATAAAAGCTCAAATGCTACACCTTTTAAGTGAAACATTTAATTCTCCTTTAAACTATGAAGTAGTAGCCGAAATAATAAGCCATGATGTAAATTTAACGGTTGGCTTGTTGAAAATGGTAAACAATGTTTCTACAGGCACAAGAGTAGAAATTACGTCATTAAAACAAGCAGCGGCTTATCTTGGAGAAGATAAATTGAGACAGTTTGTCTCTATTTTAGCTTTATCTAATTTAACATCTGATACCACGGATGAGGTATGTAAACAGGCATTAATCACAGCACGAATGATGTTTGCTTTAAGTAATAACGCCGCATTTAAACCAGTAAGCGAATCTGCTTTTATTACAGGTTTACTTAGTGCGATTGAAGTAATGTTATCAATGCCTATGGCTGAAATAATGAAAACAATGCCGTTAGCAGAGCCTATTGAAAATGCGCTTGTTACTCATGCCGGTTTACTTGGAAAACTATTAGATATTACCACCGCCTTTATTCTTGGCCATGACAAACTGCACAAAGACGGTTCACTTGAAGAAAGCCTTGCACACTTTTCTTTAGATAAGCAGCAAGTTCAAGCTGAATTTCTAAAGGCTAGCCAATGGCTTCAAGACTTACATTTAGAAGAATTATAAAAGTCATCACTTCTATTGAATGCTTTATTAGCAAATATACGTTTATTAATCATGCAAAAGACAAATATTGACATTTTACCTATTGAGGTCTGTTTCATTATGGGACATACTGGCGTTGACTATTTGAATAATAAAAAGAATTTTTACTTTTCTTTAATAAGATATGGACAATCAATTGGAAAAATTAAGCTACGCGCAACAACAGCGCCTCGCCTATATAGATTTTAAATTGTATTTTACCGGCAGCGTTACACGCAGCGAAATCGTCCAGCATTTTAAATTAGGTGTTTCTGCTGCCACTCGCGATATCAACCTCTATAAAGAGCATGCACCAAAAAACATGGCGTATGACAATACGCAAAAGAAATACTTTCTAACCAATAGCTTCAAACCGTTATTCAAACATGATGCCAAGCGCACGCTCGTTAAGCTTGCCCATCAAATATCTGATGGCTTTGATGCCATAGGTGATGTGGAATTTCCGGTTGAGCAACCAAGCCAACTAAACGTACCTGATATCAATGTTATCGCTAAACTCACCCAGGCTATGATTAACGGCAAAGCGGTAAGTGTCATTTATACCTCACTTACAAGTGGCTCTGGCGCTCGTGAATTAGTGCCACATACCATTGTTGATAATGGCCTACGTTGGCATGTACGTGCTTATGACAGAAAGAGTAATGCATTTAGGGATTTTGTATTAACACGCCTTGCCAAGGTAACGGTGATTAATAACGAGCCTGAAGTGAATGAAATAAAGTCCCAAGATGAGCAGTGGAATACCATCATGCCACTTGAAATAGTCCCGCACCCTAAAAACGTAGAGTATCCAACCGCCATTAAAATGGATTACGGCATGGAAAATGGCGTACTCAAATTAGATGTTAGGGCTGCAATGGCGGGTTACCTGCTAAGGCGCTGGAATGTGGATTGTTCTGAAAGTGCATCACTTTCAGGCCCGGAGTATCAATTGTATCTACAGAATAATCAAACCTTGCTTATTACAAAAGAGCAAGGAGCAGAAAACCTCGCAATAGCACCAGGCTATCAGCAAAGTTAAAAACGAATTTAAAGTTAAATTAATTTTGGGAAGAAATCATGGCAGAAATAGATATATGGGACGTATTAAACTTAGCCCTTAAAAATTTACCAAGCAAAGACATACAACAAGCGATGCTCGATGAAGTGAAACAACGTATGGAAAGTGGCGAGAGTGAAGAACTCGCAATCCATAACGTTTTTAGCAATAACTCACCGCTTAACAAAGCACATTAGTGCTAATCAAATATTATTGGAATACAAATGGATCACAGCGCACATAACAAACTTATCTCTTTTATCTGGTCAATTGCTGACGACTGCCTGCGTGACGTATACGTGCGTGGTAAATACCGTGACGTAATTTTACCTATGGTGGTATTACGCCGTTTAGATACCTTACTTGAGCCCACTAAAAAAGCGGTGCTTGATGAAGTTAAGTTTCAAGTTGAGGAAATGGAAGTCACAGAGCTTGATGATGCGCCTTTAATTGATGCCGCAGGTTATGTGTTTTACAACACCTCGAAATGGACATTAACCAGCATTAAAGAAACCGCAACCAATAACCGCCAAATTATATTGGCAAATATTGAAGAATACCTAAACGGTTTTAGTGCCAACGTTAAAGAAATTATTGAATGCTTTAACTTAAAATCTCAATTTCAGCACATGGCAGGTAAAGATGTATTGCTTGATGTATTAGAGAAATTTGTTTCTCCGTATATCAACTTAACGCCTGACGAAGTTGAAGATCCAGAAGGTAACAAGCTGCCAGCTTTAAGTAATTTAGGTATGGGGTATGTGTTTGAAGAACTTATTCGTAAATTTAATGAAGATAACAACGAAGAAGCGGGTGAACACTTTACCCCACGTGAAGTAATCGAGTTAATGACTCACTTGGTATTTGACCCAATCAAATCAGACTTACCATTAACATTAACCTGTTACGACCCTGCTTGTGGTAGTGGCGGTATGCTTACCGAAACGCAAAACTTTATTAATGAAAAATACCCAGTAGAAAACACCACCCGCGATATTAATTTATACGGTAAAGAGATCAACGACGAAACCTACGCAATCTGTAAGTCAGACATGATGATCAAAGGTAATGACCCTAAAAACATAAAAGTAGGTTCTACGCTTTCTACGGATGAATTTGCCGGCCAACGCTTTGATTTTTGTTTATCAAATCCACCATACGGGAAAAGTTGGGCAAGTGAACAAAAGCACATCAAAGAAGGCTCGGACGTTATCGATTCTCGCTTTCAAGTCGAACTAAAAGATTACTGGGGCAACTTACCTAAAGATGGCTTTGTTGACGCCACACCACGTTCATCTGACGGCCAATTACTGTTCTTAATGGAAATGGTCAGCAAAATGAAATCAACTGATACCAGTCCATTAGGCTCTCGCATAGCATCTGTTCATAACGGCTCTAGTTTATTTACCGGTGATGCAGGCTCTGGCGAAAGTAATATACGCCGATACATTATCGAAAACGATATGCTAGATGCCATAGTGCAACTACCCAATAACTTGTTCTACAACACGGGGATCACTACCTATATTTGGCTACTTAACAATAATAAACCACAAGAGCGCCAAGGTAAGGTACAGCTTATTGATGCCAGCTTGTTATTTAGAAAGCTACGTAAAAACTTAGGTAACAAAAACTGTGAGTTTTCACCAGAGCATATTACTGAAATTACCCAAACTTATCTCGATGCAGCAAGTGTTGAGCGCCAAGTAACACAAAATAATGACCCAACAGGCATTGCCGCTAAAGTATTTAATAATGACGACTTTGGTTATTACAAAGTAAACATTGAACGTCCAGACAGACGTAGTGCCCAATTTAAAGCCAAGCTTATTGCACCTCTACGTTTTGATAAAACCCTTCGTGAGCCAATGGAGCACCTATTTGCAGAATATGGCGATAAGGTTTATCAAACAGACTTTTTCACTGCTAACGATAAAGAAAAAGAGAAAGAAATAATCGCTTGGTGTGAAGACAACGATATTAACTTAAACGCTAAAGCAAAAGCTAAGCTGTTATCAACCGATACTTGGCAACAAGGTAAGTTATTGGTAGCCCTTTCCAATAAACTCGCTGAAACCATCACCACAGAATACAACGATTACAACCTGTTTAAAGCCGATGTAGAATCTCGCTTTAAAGAAGTTTCAGCTGATGTGTTAGCTGAAATTAAATCAAATAAACGCAAAGTGTTTTACACCACAGTGGTTAATGCCATGAGTTGGTATGACGAAAATGCCGAAAAAGTAGTTAAGAAAGTCGTCAAGTTCAAACAAGAAAAACTCGATGAGCTTTTACATCATTTAGGTTGTGAAGTATCTGATTTAGCTGACTTTGGTTATTACTCTACGGGTACTAAAAACGAATTCACAACATACGAGGCTAATTCAGATTTACGTGATGCTGAATCAGTGCCACTTACTTACCTTGAAGACCAAGAAGTAGCTAACGATAATAGTGAAATTCACCAATATTACCTTGATGAAGTTAAACCTCATGTAAGCGAAGCTTGGATCAATTTAGACAGCACCAAGATTGGTTATGAAATTAGCTTTAACAAGTACTTCTATCAACACAAACCATTGCGTTCAATGGATGAAGTCGCCACTGATATTATCGGCTTAGAGCAAAAAGCTGAGGGCTTAATTGCTGACATCCTTGGTGTCGGTTTAGCTGAAGTGCAAGGTGAGTAATATGGAAAAAATTCATTCGCCACAGATTAATGAATCTACTAAAGAATCTGGAATTAATTGGGTAGGAAAAATACCTAGTCATTGGAACGTCAAGCCAATAAAAAGCGCATCAAAAATTGTTTTAGGGAAAATGCTTTGTCCGCAAAACAAAGGTGGGTACATACTGCGCCCTTATTTAAAATCAAAAAATATTCAGTGGTTAAAAGTAGATATTACGTCGGTTGAAGAAATGTGGTTTTCGCCTTCAGAACTTTCATCTTATCGCTTAAAAAAAGGGGATCTTATATTAAGCGAGGGTGGTGAGGTTGGGAAAACCTGTATTTGGAACGATGACTTGGATGAATGCTACATTCAAAACTCTGCACACAAAGTAACCATGCTCAAAGGAAATAACCCTAGGTATTTTTTATATCAAATGTATTCATGTGGCAAACAAGGTTACTTTGATTCAATTGTAAATAGAGTAAGCATTGCGCATCTAACAAGAGATAAACTATCAAATGTTAAGTTTGTTTTTCCTCCGATATCTGAACAGCTTGCAATTGCCAGCTTTCTCGATAAAAAAACAGCACAAATTGATGAAGCCATTGCCATCAAGGAAAAGCAAATTGACCTGTTAAAAGAGCGCAAGCAGATCATCATCCAACAAGCAGTTACTCTGGGTTTGAATCAAAATGCGCCAATGAAAGACTCTGGTGTCGATTGGATTGGTGAAATACCAGATCATTGGGAAATGAAAAAAGTTAAGCATATTTTTAACTTAGTTATGGAACCATCAGAGAATAATAATAATTACGAATTGTTATCGGTTTACACAGATATAGGTGTGAAGCCAAGGAGTGAACTAGAGGAAAGAGGTAACAAAGCATCTACTACCGATGGGTACTGGTTTGTAAAGAAAGGCGATATTGTTGTAAATAAACTATTAGCATGGATGGGAGCTATTGGTTTATCCGAATATAACGGTGTAACAAGTCCTGCTTATGATATTTTGCGCCCCAAAGTGCCTATTAACGGCTGGTTCTATCATCTATTGTTCAGAGCACCATTCTGTTCCGCTGAACTAAAACGTCATTCTCGTGGGATTATGGATATGAGACTGCGTCTATATTTCGATAGGTTTGGTGATATAGAAGTACCTTACCCTCCAAAAGAAGAGCAAGACCAAATCATTGAAGAATTACAAAATCAGCTAGTTAAAGCTGACTCTGGTATTGAGTTGTTTGAACGTCAAATCGAAAAACTCAAAGAATATAAAACCACGCTAATTAACAGTGCGGTAACAGGAAAAATAAAGATAGCGTAAATTATGGACAATACAAATTTAATCTCAAACCTATTAGGTGAACGCAGTAATTTTATATTAATAGGCTTAACAGGACGTACTGGCTCCGGCTGTACTACAACAGCTGATTTACTTAGCGGTGGCCAATTACAGTTCCCTACATCAAGTGAAGTAAATTATAAAACTCAACCGTATTTTTCCGGTATGGATAGTAAGCGATACGAAATTGTTAGAAAGTATGCCATTGAAAATAACGATCCGTTTTCTGTCATCAAAATTAGTGAGCTCATTAGTGCTAGGATCCTTAATCTTGATATAGCTGATTTTAAGGTATTTATTGAGTCGGTTATTGATTCAGACTTACATCAAAAGCTGGATGACGTACTTAAAAAAGCTGAATTTGACAAAAGTCAGAAAGCTTTGAAAAAGCTCACCAAAGAATGCGCTTACTTTTTAGACGGGACAAGCTCTCTTGATCACAAATTAAGTGAATTGAATTTAACTAAATGGTTTGACGTTATTAATCAGTTTACTTTAAAGCTAAAAGCCGTTTTAAAAACAGAACTGGCAAACAGCTATGTACCTATTTATCAAGGTGCAGGTGATTCTATTAGGCGTACAAGAAAAATAGTACCTAACTATAGAGGAGAACAGTTTGATCCAGAAGGTCTATTTGAATTACCGAGAATGGTTAATCGTTTAGTAAAATTTTATCGGTATAAAGATAAACAAACAGGTAAAAAAACCTATATAGCCATCGATACTATTCGTAACCCGTATGAGGCGAAGTATTTTAAAGACAGATATGCTGCTTTTAATTTGGTTTCTATTAACGCACCAACACATGATAGAAAAAAATATCTTCAAAATAAGTACAAATTTACCGTTGACCAAATAAAGTTAATTGATCAAAGAGAGTCTGGAAAATTTCCAGAAGAGAAAGCAAAAGAAACTAAATCTTGTGATTCTTGTGGGCAAACAACTCAACAAAAATCTGGCTTTGATAAATATGATGAATTGATTATTTCAAATGTTAAACGTTGTATAGAAATATCTGATATACACTTATTTAACCCAAGAAATGAGCCAAAGAATCACAATGTTTTAAAAGCGCAATTAGCCTGGTATTTAAGTTTAATTAAGCATCCAGGTTTAGTTACACCCACCCCACTCGAACGAGTAATGCAAATAGCATTTACGGCTAAAATGAATTCTGGTTGTATCTCTCGACAAGTAGGGGCTGTAGTGACCGATGAGCACTATTCAATAAAAGCCGTTGGCTGGAATGATGTTGCTAAAGGACAAGTCCCTTGTAATTTACGTTCACTTGATGAGCTAGAAAACTTTTCTAGTGATACAACATATAGTGAATATGAAAGAAATAACGAAGAGTTTAGAGAGCGAGCAAATACTGAATTAATTAAAATAAAAGAGCTAGGCGCCAAAGGACGAAATTTAGCTTATTGTTTTAAATCTATTCAAAATAAAATTGATAATGAAAAAAACCAAGTGCATACACGTTCACTTCATGCTGAAGAAAATGCCTTTTTACAATTATCGAAATATGGTGGTGTAGGTATTGAGGGTGGCAAACTTTTTACCACAGCAAGTCCCTGTGAACTATGTGCTAAAAAAGCTTATCAATTGGGTATAAAAGAAATCATATTTATCGACCCGTACCCAGGAATTGCAATACAACACATAATCTCAATTGGCGAAAACCCACCAAAATTAATTCAGTTTAGAGGCGCAGTTGGTAAAGCTTATCATCAACTATATGAACCTCTTATGCCATATAAAGATGAATTAGGTTATTTAGCTAAGTAACAAGGAAGTGGTATGTCTCAAGCTAGTTATTATAAAAGTTTGACTGAGTATTTTAGACGTTCAGTGATTGATGCTGAACGCCTTTCTCCGAACACAAAAGCTTTGTTAGATGCGGTTAAACCTCAGGAGTTTAGCCGTGTAAAAAAAGATGCGCCATTTGCCGTGTCATCAAGTATATGGCAATTAGGCCAGCTAGATGAACAAACAACACAGTCAATTTTTACCACGCTGAAAGTTAGCAAAAAAATACAACAAGTGGATATTGTATTGATGCCAAGGGTTGATCTAATTCAAGTATCTTCAGGGCACGCCATTGGTCAACAAAGTAAAATTATAACACCTATTTTAACGCAAGTTCGTTTAAGTCGTTCGGGCGAGTTAAGCCCAAGTGATAAGCCGCCATTTGTGCCAAGAGAGTGGTTAGCACCTAATCAATCAGATCAAATACCCTTTGGTAATGTCGCCACAATGGATGCGTTTATCACTCAAAATCCATTTAATGCTGCAAGTTGGTCTGAACTAACCGATTATTGTGATCGAATGCTAACCAGCTTAGTTAACGACACGTTAGAGGAAAATACTCAAGAGCCTAAGAGAAGCTTGTTTGATATCCACCTTCTTGACGATTATCAAATAAAGACTGAAATTAGTTTAGTTCTTCTTGAACCGCCCATTATCGCTGGTTTCCACATACTGAAAATTTATGATGCGATTATTCGAGGGACAAAATTAAACACGCTATATAAGAAAGCGTTCTCTATAGTAAATAGCGAAACTAAAACGTATGTGGATTTGACTCATAAAGTTGACGACTGTGCTCAGCATGTTGGCCAAATGACCGCTGAATTTCCACTTGCAGATAAACAACGTAACGCACTGCATTACATCAATCGAATGCAAGCAGGTGATCTCCTGGCTGTTAATGGTCCGCCGGGAACAGGAAAAACCACGCTTTTGAGATCTGTTGTCGCTGATAGTTGGGTTCGATCTGCATTAGCTGGCAAAGAGCCGCCGATAATCGTTGCAGCATCAAGCAGTAATCAGGCGGTTACAAATATTTTGGATAGCTTTAGCAAAATTGAAGAAACGTGTGTAGAAAACGAATTAAAAGGTCACTGGCTGCCACATATTGATTCTTATGGCTTATACGCTTGTGGAGATAATAAAGCCAATAGTCAAAACCCGTATGCCTACTTAACAAAAAAAGGCGCGGGTATGATGGAGTTAATGGAAACTGAGTTGCCCGTTGCTGATATGATTAGCCATTTCTTCACTCATTTTAACCTTTGGCACTCACGTACTACTGAAAGTGATATCGAAAAAGCAACGGCTATTTTACATAATGAATTGACTTTGTGTGTAAATTTTCAAAGAGAGTTACAACAACGGTTTTTATTATTTCAACAACTTTCAGAAAAATGCCAGAAGCTCTATGGTTCAGAAGAACGGCTTGCGCAATACATTAATAGTCATTTTGAGAAAAAAAATGAGCTAGACAATAAGTTGCAAGAAACTAAAGGGCAAATAGATCCATTTCTTGAACAGTGGCAAAGTCGTTCTTTATTTGAATTAATTTTTTCATTTTTACCTTTTATAAAAAATCGTTGGTGGTTAGAAAATGAAATTTTAGCTCGTAAACTTGAGTTGGAAGTCAATGGTACCACTGATGATCACATAAGGGCTGCTATAGCGTCTAAAGCCAATGATATTGATAACCAATTAAAAGAGGTTGTTGCCGATCTTGAATCAGCAAGCACTTTTCAAATTAAATTAAATAATGAAAAAGAACGATTTATATCATTGTTGTCACAAGCAAATATAACACCTGAACAAAATAAGTTTACTTATGCAGATTTAGTGAATGAGGTTGATACAAAGTTGCGCTTTAAAGCGTTTAAACTTGCCACTCATTATTGGGAAGCTCGTTGGTTACAAGACATAGCTAAAGGGATAGAAAAACCGAAAACACCAGATGAAAGAATTGAAGCTTACCGGCGGTACTCAAAATTAACCCCTTGTTTTGTTTCAACCTTTAATATGCTGCCAAACTTTTTTGAAGTATCAGAAAAAGATGGTGACAGCTGGAAGAGTACTCCTTTGGTTGATGGCGCAGATTTGCTCATTGTTGATGAAGCGGGGCAAGCACTACCTCATATAGCAGGAGCAAGCTTTCTGATCGCCAAAAAAGCATTGTTAGTGGGCGATATTTATCAAATAGAACCGGTTTGGAGCCTTTCAAAAGGAATTGACCGAGCGAATTTAGCATTAAATAACTTGTTAACACCACAGCTAGATTACGAGTCGTTTTGGCTAAAGAGCGAGCTGTTGGCGAGCAGTGGTAACTTAATGAAAGTCGCACACAGGCAAGCCTATTATCGACAGTTTCAAGACTTAGAAAATGGTTTATATCTTACGGAGCATAGGCGTTGTTACGATTCAATCATTCAATATTGTAATAAATTAGTGTATCAAGGTCATTTAGAGCCTCTACGTGGTGAACCTAAAGAAGCACAATTATTGCCTACTATGGGGTTTGTTGGCCATGAAAGTGTTTCGCAGCGAGTAGGAACAAGTAAAACCAATATTGCCGAAGCTAAATTTATTTGCCGTTGGATCATTGAAAATAAAGATCGAATTGCTTCAAAGGGGCCAATTGGTGAGTCAATTGCAATTATTACTCCGTTTAAAATGCAAGAAAAAACAATTCGCCGAGAATTGAACAATCATGGCTTGAGCGATATAAAAGTAGGTACAGTGCATATTTTTCAAGGTGCTGAATGCGATGTTATCTTGTTTTCTTCTGTATATGCCTCTAACGACTCAAGTGGAAGCAAGTTTTATGATCGAGGCAGCAATATGATGAATGTTGCAGTATCAAGAGCCAAAAACGCTTTTATCGTTTTTGGGGATAATAATGTATTTGGTACGGGCTCTGATTCCAGCCCGTCAGGTCTGTTAAAAAAGAATTTGGTTTGTGATTCAAAAGAAGAAGTTCAAAAGCCTTCTCCAGTGAGTTTTGTATTTTAAGGAAGTTTTAAAACATGGTTAGTCAAACAAACGAGCAAGCATTAGAAGCTGCGATTGAGAAACACTTAACAGGCACTTGCTTAGAAGATCTAAAAGCTGGAGTACAAGAAGCTGCACCTGGCTATAACAATGCGATGTATCAGCTAGGGTATCCTGCTGATTTTGAGATGCACTACGCCATAGATACCAAGTTCTTTTGGCAGTTTCTACAAAACACACAAGAGCAAGAGCTAGAAAAGCTTAAGAAAAATAGCCCCAATGACTGGGAGCGAAAGGTACTTGAGCGCTTTGATAGACTGATCAAAAAACACGGCATTTTGCATTTGCTTAAAAAAGGCTTAAGTGTTGAAGATGCGCACTTAAACCTGATGTATCCAGCACCATTAGCTAGCAGTAGTGATTCTGTTAAACAGAACTTTAATGCCAATATATTCAGCTCAACTCGCCAATTAAGGTATTCAAAAACTAATCCGTTACAAGAAATTGATATGGTGCTGTTTATCAATGGTATTCCGCTGATAACACTAGAGCTGAAAAATGCATGGACCGGCCAAAATGCTCGTTACCATGGGCAAAAGCAGTACCGTAATGATAGAGATACCTCTCAGTCGTTATTGCAGTTTGGTCGTTGTTTAGTGCATATGGCTGTTGATACTGATGAAGTGTATATGACCACCAAGTTAGCAGGGAAAAGCACCTTCTTTTTACCGTTTAACAAAGGTAATAATCACGGTCAGGGCAACCCACCAAATAAGCATGGCCACAAAACTAGTTTTTTATGGGAAGAGGTCTTTACTAAAGCTAGCCTTGCTAACATCATCCAGCACTTTGTTCGTTTAGATGGTAGTAGTAAAGATGATTTGAAAAAACGAACCTTGTTTTTTCCTCGTTATCACCAGATGGATGTTGTTCGCCGCTTAATTGAACATGCTTCAACTAACGGTGTTGGTCACACTTATTTAATTCAGCACTCTGCCGGTTCAGGTAAATCGAACTCAATTACTTGGGCTGCCTATCAGTTAATAGAAACGTATCCTGCTACTGCTGATATTCAAGGTAGTAAAGGTGTTGAACAACCGCTATTTGACTCAGTAATCGTGGTTACTGATAGACGATTACTTGATAAACAACTTAGAGATAACATTAAAGAATTCTCAGAAGTTAAGAACATTGTTGCCCCTGCATTTAAATCATCAGAACTTAAATCTGCCTTGGAAAATGGCAAAAAAATAATCATTACCACTATTCAAAAATTCCCATTTATTATTGATGGCATCAGTGATTTAAGTGATAAACGTTTTGCTGTGATTATTGATGAGGCACATAGCTCTCAGTCTGGCTCTGCACACGACAATATGAATAGAGCGATGGGTAAAACTGAAGTAGAGGAAGCTGAAGATGCACAAGATAAAGTACTGCAAGCTATGCGCTCACGCAAGATGCGAGGTAATGCTTCATATTTAGCTTTTACTGCAACGCCTAAAAACAGCACGTTAGAAAAATTTGGCCAAAAACAAGAAGATGGTAGCTTTAAGCCATTTCATTTATATTCGATGAAACAAGCGATTGAAGAAGGCTTTATTCTTGATGTTATTGCCAATTACACTACCTATAAAAGTTATTACGAAATAGAAAAGTCAATTCAAGATAACCCTGAATTTGATACTAAAAAGGCGCAAAAACGCTTACGTGCCTATGTTGAAACCAGCCAACAGACCATAGACACCAAAGCTGAAATTATGCTTGAGCATTTTATACCGCATGTTGTGAACACCAAAAAACTACGTGGTAAAGGCAAAGGTATGGTTGTTACGCAAAATATTGTTACCGCTATTCGTTATTACAAAGCATTAAAGCGAGTGATAGAAGCTAAAGGTAGCCCATTTAAAATAGCGATAGCATTTTCGGGTACTAAAGAAGTAGACGGTATCGAATATACCGAAGCTGAAATGAATGGCTTTGCCGAAAGTGAAACAAAAGATAAGTTCGATACCGATGAATATCGTTTGTTGGTTGTTGCTAATAAATACCTAACGGGCTTTGATCAGCCAAAACTTTGTTCTATGTACGTAGATAAAAAGTTAGCGAGCGTGCTTTGTGTACAAACATTATCACGCTTAAATCGCTCTGCACCTAAGCTTGGTAAGAAAACTGAGGATTTATTTGTACTCGATTTCTTTAATAGTGTTGATGAAATCAAAACGGCATTTGACCCATTTTATACTTCAACGACTTTATCTGAAGCCACTGATGTAAATGTATTACATGAGCTAAAAGATGCGATGGATGATATTGGCGTTTATGAATGGTACGAAGTTGAAGATTTTGTTAAACGCTATTTTGATAATGAAGATGCGCAAACCTTAAGCCCAATAATTGATACTGCGGCTAATCGATTTAATTTTGAGTTAGACCTACAAGATGACGATAAAGTCGATTTTAAGATCAAAGCTAAGCAATTTGTGAAGATTTACGGACAAATGGCTTCAATAATGCCTTATGAAATTGTTGCGTGGGAAAAGTTATTTTGGTTTCTTAAGTTCTTAATTCCAAAATTAATAGTTAAAGATCCCGATTCAGAAAAGCTTGATGCATTGTTAGATTCCGTTGATTTAAGCTCTTACGGGTTACAGCGTGTAAAGCTCAACTATGGTATTGGCTTAGATGATGGTGAAACTGAACTAGATCCTCAAAACCCAAACCCTCGTGGTTCTCATGGCAGTGATGATGAAAAAGATCCACTAGACGAAATCATTAAAAACTTTAACGAAAGATGGTTTCAAGGTTGGAGTGCAACACCTGAAGAGCAGAAAGTTAAATTTATAAACATTGCTGAAAGTGTGAAAAGTCACCCTGATTTTGAAGCGAAATACCAAAACAACCCTGATCCACATAACCGAGAATTAGCGTTTGAAAAAATGCTTAAAGAAGTCATGTTAGCAAGGCGTAAAGATGAACTAGAGCTGTACAAGTTATTTGCAGGAGATAGTGCATTTAAAGCATCTTGGACGCAAAGTATGCAGCGTAGTGTAGGATTATAAAAAGCAGGGCGGTTATTAATGTTTGAATTACAAAGCTAAATAAAATGCATAGAAAGATTATAAAACAGATAAAAATGAAAATTGTATGGCTAGCTCCTTTAGTTATAGCGCCATTACTGTTAATTGAAGATTTAGATACAAAGAATCTAATAACAATAATTACAACAATTATTTCATTCGTATACTTCGTTCAAAAGCAAAGTATGGAAGATGACAAATTAGAACTAGAAGCTTTCTCTAGCTTTAATAGTCGATACTTTAAATTAGCTTCAAAAATCGAACTCATTCTAAAGAAGGATGAAGGTAATGACTTAACAGATGATGAAAAAGAAATACTTGATGAGTATTTTTCTTTGTGTGTTGAAGAATATTTTTATTTTAAAAAAGGCAGAATTTCTTTAGAGATTTGGCGTAACTGGGCACATGGAATTAGCGCAACAGTTAGAAGTCACAATTTAATTCAGAACTACTGGAATAAGACTGTTAGGAATAAAGTTAACTATGGTCTAACACTTAAAGAAGTTGAAAAGTATTTAATCAAACAATAATTGGTTTTTAATACCTGACGCTACGTAAAATTTACCAGGGAATATACGCAAATATAAATTTCATGCACGTAGCGTTATTCAAAATAGGATCTAGTTGTTAACTTGCAAACAGTAAAATACCAGCAAGCTAAAACACTAAATAGATTAATTAAATCAATAAGATAAATTCCCAGTGAAGACTGGATCCGATCTATTTCTTAATTTGGATTAACACTAGACCTTGGGGGTGGTGGAATAAATGAAACAATACAACTCTTATGTCCGATACTCTTTAGTATCGGAATTAAACGGTATTCGAACATATAGTAAGTTGTTATTGTATATGTGGTAAATAAAATCGTGTTCTACGTGAAATTTAACCTATCATGACTCATAAGTTTTATCAGAATTCACGTAGAAACGCGCTAAATTACAATCTCTTACCAGTAATGCTTTATAGTTTCATACCATAAAGTAATATTTACTCAGTTTAAAAGCTAATCTACTTTTCGTTTCTTACCGCTTTCAGCACGCAACTTGTTTTCTGATTGTACGTATACAGTATCTGTTGTTGCCATACTGGCATGACCTAAATCTTCAGATAAATCTTTTAATGCACGCCCACGTTCGATTTCCATACTTGCTCCAGTATGACGAAGCCAATGCGTGGTTGCTTCTTTTAATTTAATGGCTTTGTTTTCACCTTTATGTTGTTTCATTCGAGCATAAGCTTGATCAAATATGGATTGAACTAAACGTCTTAAATGTCGTGATGTCATTCCGCCTTGACCACGAATTTTCTCTACCAATACATTATTGTCACCACTTGACGGTAAACCTGAAAGTCCTCGTGATAAACGGTATCGTTGTAAAAAAGGTATAAAGTCTGGTGGTACTGTTGTGTCTCTTAACTTTCTTCCTTTACCAAAAATCTTTAACCACCAATTGTTTTCATCGTCTTGCCAAAAATGACTCATGACTGGTGACCAATTATCACGCTCTGATAGCTCAGATATTCTTAAAAATAGTGTTTTTAACGCTGCAATAACAAATAAGTTTCTTTCATAAATAGGATCTGAGTTAGCCATTTCTATTGCTGTATCAAGTAAATACTGCCATTGCTCAGATGATAGCCGTTTAACTTCAGTTACTTGTGAATCAATAATAAAGTGTTTGCAGTCTTTTTTGGCTATTTGGGCTGGATTGCCATAGCAAAACTCTTCACTCATTAAGTAGTTATAAAATACAATAACTCCGGTGAATGTTGATGTTAAAGTTTGCTGTGATGGTCGGTATTTCTTTTTATCGACTTCTTTATTTTTCTGGCTTTTGGGTGCTTGAACCTTAAATGGACGCCATGACCCATTGGCAACAAAAAAGCTATTTTCTAGCTTGAAACGTTCTTGGCTACTGGTGCCAATCCAGCTTACAGGAGGCTTCCAACAAAAATCAGCATACTCTAAAATATCTGATTTTCTGAGGTTATCAATAGGAGTTTTCTTGATAAGTAACGACCAAAGGATAAATTTTTCAATTTCATTTCTAAAGCGATCATAGGTATGAACAGACTTATTCCTTCCTGTATATTCAAGAAATGATTTTCCCCAATCCCAAACCGTTTTAGCCCATGTATGGCCAGTACTTTCTAAAAACTTGTGTAAATTGGGGTAATCATCAAAGGTAAATTCACTTAATTCAATGTAGGTAGGAAATAATGGTGTTGGTTTTGTGTGTGACATTAACTAAGAAATTGTTCTATTGAGTTTTTTTATTAATATAACTGTGGATACACCTTATGTCCAATACTAAAATTGTGCACTCACAAAGATGACATAGTCAAATACAAACAAACATAAAAAAGCCTATTCAGTATTGAATAGGCTTTAAAGCTGTGATCATTCTGTAATATCAATATTGCTAAATGTGATGACTTTCTACATTAACTAATGATAACTGAGCCTAACTACTATGTTATTTCAATGGGATTACTTTCATCGCTAGTTGGGGGTCAAACCTTACTTTGTGCCAGTTCATGCGCCAGTCTAGATGCGGCCCAGAAACACGGCCAGAGTTACCAACTTTGGCGATAACTTGCCCCTGCTCTACTATGTCACCCTCTTTAACCAATGAATCACTTAAATGTAGAAAGTTTGATGTGATGCCATGACCATGGTCGATAACTAGAGTACCACCGGAATAAAACATATCGGGAACCCAAAGTAATATTTTCCCAGACGCTGGTGCTTTTATTGGCGCACCTATTTTACCCGCATAATCAACGCCAAAGTGTGGTGTTTTTGGTACGCCGTTATAATAGCGTTGGCTACCGTAAACACCAGTAATACGTGAATCTCTAGGCGCAATAAATCCTTGTGAAAAATAAGTGAGTTCACTGGATATTTTGCGTACTTTTCCAATATCAGCACGATCTTTTGCTGCTCGAGCAATCGCTTTTTTATTGGGATTCATGATTTTTTTACTAATGCCTTCAACCCGTGAAATTTTGTACTCACGTTTTGCAGGAGTTAGCGTTTTTTGCTCTATATTACCACTCGGTGAAGTGACTTTTAACTGGTACTGTTTGTCATCATCACGCGAAAACGCAAAAACATAATCCCCATTTTTAGAGACAGGCAATATTTGCTCATTTAACGTTACAACACTGTTGGGTTCAGTTTTTCCAATAACCAAACCGCCCTGTTTTATTTCACCTGAGAGTTTTATCGCACTGTGAGAGTAAAATGAGACGGCACTCATTAAAGTAATACTGATGAGTGATTTAAACTTAAACACTGACAATGGCTCCTTTAGCAACACCTTCGTAAGCAATAACTTTAATTGTTGAATTTACGTGCTCTTTTTTGAGTTGACGACCGATATAATCAGCGAGCAGTTCAACAGTTGAGTCACAATCAACAACGTCTAAAACTTTACTATCTACAGCGATATCAAAATGCCCCTGAGGTGCTTGATAAGCAAAAAATTGGTGATCGGGTGTCAAATATTGCTGAGCCTGTTCAGATAACTGAATATTATCAGCACTAACACGATCATCTTCACTGGCGATATAGATATCCTGCCAACGCTGACACCACTTGTGCTCGAGCTCTGTATCTTTTATATCATCAACAAACACTTGAATTTTTGAGCGATGACCATGGGCAATACGTTGACAATTACCATCATGCAACTTCAAGCCGTGAGTATAGTGATAATAGTCACCAGCAATATTTTCTGCTCTTAGGGTTAAACTAAGCCCCTGAACATTCTTTGGAAGTTGCGATAAAATAATTTCTTGTAAATAGGCTGTTACGCTTTCAATAGTAATTGTTTGACTGTCTATTTGAGCAAAAGCACAACTTGGTGATTGTAAATGATAGCTCGCTCGTTCACTGATAAAGTCGATAGTTTGGTGATCTTTATGATGTAAAGAGTCTCGTAGGTCTAAAGACTCTTCTTGCAAGGGAACGAGTAATTTATGGTCAACAGCATCATCAATAATCGCTTTAATTTGTTTTTTAACAATGGCAAAGTCGAGAACCATTGATTGATCGTTCAAGCTGCCATCAAGTAATACATCGACAATCCAGCTTTCACCAACAATGCCACGTTGCTTACACAGGTAAGAGAAATCAATTACGGTAAGGTCATCTACGAATAATTGCATATTCAATACTCTAGCTTACTTTACTGTCCAAGCGATGGTTTCATCTGCGCGAATTGGCACAACAACATCATTACCAAAGCTCAGTGTTGCAGGCACTAACCATTCATTTTTAACTAAAGTGATTTTGTCTTCGTTAACAGGCAGTTGATAAAACTTTGGACCATTTAAACTAGCGAAAGCTTCTAGTTTATCTAAGGCATTTTCTTGTTCAAATACTTCTGCATATAACTCAATGGCAGCATGAGCTGTGTATGAACCAGCACAACCACAAGAAGACTCTTTTGCATGTTTGGCGTGAGGCGCTGAATCCGTGCCTAAGAAAAATTTAGCATCGCCACTGGTGGCTGCTTCAATTAACGCTTGTTGGTGAATATTGCGTTTTAATATAGGTAAACAGAAATAATGTGGGCGAATACCGCCAACTAACATGTGATTACGGTTAAACAATAAATGGTGAACAGTAATTGTAGCAGCGACATTACTTGAGGCTGCCTTAACAAATTCTACGGCATTTTTAGTGGTAATGTGCTCTAGAACAACCCTTAAATCAGGATAATTTGCAACTAATGGCGCTAAAATTGTGTCAATAAATTCCTGCTCTCTATCGAATATATCAATATCATCTGTGGTTACTTCACCATGTATTAGTAATGGCATTTCAACACGTTGCATTGCAGCAAACACATCTTTCAAATTAGCGACATCTGTTACACCTGACGATGAATTAGTCGTAGCCCCTGCTGGGTACAATTTGGCGGCATAAACTAAACCTGAAGCTTTGGCTTCTTCAATATCTTGAGCTGTTGTATTATCCGTTAAGTAAAGCACCATCAACGGTTTAAAATGAGCACTTGGGGCACAAGCCATAATTCTTTCATAATAGCTTGTTGCTAAAGCAGTATTAGTCACCGGTGGAACTAAATTAGGCATAACAATGGCACGGCCAAAGTAACGGCTAATATCTTTAACTGTATTAGCTAGCACTTCACCATCACGTAAATGTACATGCCAGTCATCTGGACGAGTAATTGTAAGGGATTGTTCAGCGCTTGTTGCTGTTTCTTTTGTCATAATCTTTCCAATATTATCTTTTATCTATTAAAGGTTAAATTAACGATTATATAAACCTTTGTGAGTTAACCTTATGAATTTGTTGTTTATTAAGTGTTACGCGTTACTGTATTTTGATGCATTTTACTTATTTTTAAGTATTAATTAGTGCTTTCATCATTTTGCTCATTGGCAAGTAGCGCTAACAATTGCTCTTTTAAGTTAGGTGGCACTTTAAATATAGTTATTGAGTCATTATGGCTATTATAAACGACATCTTGACCAAAGTGACTACGTTCAAAGCTTAAACTTATGCCATTACCGTAACCTGAATATTTGGTGATTTTATTAACCACGGCTTGATCATGGGGAAAAGACTCCTCAATTGGGTAAGATTGTTGCTGACAAAATTGATAAAAGTCTTGCTCGTTTCCACTTGCATCTGTTGTTGTGTGACCAATTACCTTACCTACTTCTTGAACTGACACGTCTTGAGAGCTTGCCTTTTGTTCTTTACAGTAGTTAAGTAGTTCTTTACGGGTTTGCTGTTTTTCTCCAGCGTCTAGCTGATTTACCGCAACATAATCTTCTACAGCTTGCACTAAGGTTTGTGTTTGCTCTTTTGCATCTAACCCTTCTTCGCAACCTAAAAAGTCTAAAAAGAAATCAGATACTTTTCTACCCGCACGCCCTTTAATGAAGGAGATGTAACGGTTACCACTAGCATTCTGTTGATAATCAAACAAGTCAATACGTGCAGCAAGTTGAAGCTTAGTTGTATCAAGGTGTTGATCAGCTGAGATATTCAATTCACCATCAACGCTATAGTGCTCAGAAACAGGAATAACAGCAACTAAAATGTATCTGCCGCCCATATATTCGTAATGGCAAACAACAAGGTAACCACTTTCTTCAAGATCATACTTTTCAATTTCATTTTTTAAAGTATTTGCTGCTTGAATACTAAACTGATAAAAGCTTTGGCGTTCACCTAAATAGCTTTCCATTAAATCAACAAAGCGTGCTGCACTAGTACCTTCCGTTGAGGATTCCGGCGCAGGCATATCGTTAAAACTGCCATAGGCTTTCGAGCCTTTGCCATTATAAATAGTATGTAAACCGTCAACAAATGCGGTAATTTTTGCATCTTTTTCTATTTCTTCAGGCCCAAGTCGTAAATTAACTTCACCTGACTCTTCTTTTTTTGAAATAAAATGTAATGCGATATTCGAAATGATTAAACTCATAGTTATGTTGCTATCTAATAGTATATTGTTCAGGCATTTGATAAACTAAGAAAATTATATTTATCATCAGCAATTAAGTGTCATTATGCCCATTGTATCGAAATACTCCAACGAACGTGTAGAAAAAATTATTCAAGAGTTAATGGATGTACTTGTTAAAGAGTCTGCATCTCCTGATTTAGCCTTAATGTGTTTAGGAAACACCATTACTAATGTGATCAGCCAAATTCCTGAAAGCAAACAAAGTGCTATTGTAGACAATTTTACTAACGCATTAAAACAATCTATTGTAAAAACTCACTAATAACCTCAATAATTTACTCAAGCATAGAAGAATAATAATTAATGGTTTCGTTTGATACAAAAAGCTATAGCAAAAAACTATTACACTTAATCAGTTGGAGCCATTGGTTCACTTTTTTCAATATTATAGCTGCAATTGCACTGTCCTCTTATTATCTCTTTAGTGAAACATCACCCGATACTTTACTTGGACAAGCTTATTTAGTGACAACTTGGTTAAGTCATATGGCGTTTTTGACTTTTATGAGTTTTGTCTTGATATTGTTTCCTCTAACACTAATTTGGCCAAACACTAAAGTAATACGCACCAGCGGCTCAATCATATTTACCTTCGGACTATTATTGTTATTGCTCGATGGCTTTATTTATAGTCGTTTGGGTTATCATCTTAATGCGTCATCAAGTGCGCAAATAATTGACTTAATTAAAGAAATAGCAAAAGAAAGTGGTATCTTTTACTTAGTAAGCGGCACATTGGCCATAGTTATTTTAGGCTTTGAGTTTACCGTAAGTAACTATGCATGGAAGCACTTAAAGCAACTGCAAAGAACTATGTTTGCTCGATACATCACTTTTACTTTAGTTATTGCTTTCTTTTTTAGCCATTTAACCCATATATGGGCTGATGCTAATTTGGACTACGATATACTTCGCCAAGATACCGTATTACCACTGTCTTATCCCGCAACGGCAAAAACCTTGTTAACTAAATATGGTTTATTCGATATTGATGATTACTTAGAACGAAAGACTAGCCCTTTATCTTTCAGCCAGGCTATTCCAAATTATCCTAAATTATCTTCATCTCAATGTCATAGCGTTAACAAAGTTAGTAATTCTGCTTTCATTATCGTCATAGATGGGCAGCTTAACGAACAACAACTAGCTCAGTTCACTCGACGCGCAAGCGGCAGCACATTGCAGATGAAAAACCATATAGATTCTTCTTCAATTGATGATGCGTGGTTTAATTTATTCTATTCACTCCCTAATATTTACCAAAAGGATATATTAGCGCAACAAATAAAACCTATGTTATTTCAGCGTATTGAAGAACAAGGTTTAGCTGCTAGCTATACTACTATTGGTAGTGATGAAATTAGTAATGATTGGTTTGAAAACCTCTTTAGAGACAAAACACAATTAGCTGACATCTCAAGTTTAGTCTTTGCTGAACGTTTAAATAGCAAAGCACCGGGGTTGCATTTAATCCACTTTAAGACAGATGAAAATAACAAAGCTAATAACAAACACCATTATCAATTTGAATTATTCATAGATGCCCTGCTTTTAGCTCAAAAACAAAAGTCACAAAAAGATTTTATTTGGATAAGTGGTATAGGTAATCAAAGTCCAAATACACGTCTTTCAAATAAGTCAGCTTTATTTATTGCGCCAAACAACCATAAATCAAAAGAGTTTGCTCAACTAACTAGCCACATGGATTTACAACCAACTCTGATGAAAAACTGGTTAGATTGCTCGGTGAACATAATGAGCAATACCAATGGCGATGATTTATTAACATTAAAGAAAGATCGAGTGTTAGCCAATACAACCGCTGAAGGCATTGTGGTTTTTAATAAAGATAAATCTGTGCTTATTGACCAGAATGGAAACTTTCAGAGTTACTCAAGCCAATTAGCAGCCCCGATCACCATAAATAAAGATTTTCCATTAATGATTGATGGAGTTCATTTTATTAAACGTTTTACTGAGCAAACCAATTCTGAACAATAACTACTCAGTTAACTAAAAATAATGATTTAATATGGGGATTGTCGTTGCATTCACTTAATAAATCGTTAATATACACATCGCAAGTGTAAAGCTCCCTACTTTACAATAGCTGTAGAGCAACTTGTCATATCGGGGTATAGCGCAGCCTGGTAGCGCGTGCGTCTGGGGGACGTGAGGTCGCAAGTTCGAATCTTGCTACTCCGACCATATCTGAAAGCCCGTATTTATGCGGGCTTTCGTCTTTTCGAACAAAATAAAATCTCTTCTGTTTTAATCTCTGTCGCACATATCGCACATGAGTGTGTTCACTCGATTCGCATCAAAATTTGCATAGAAAGCGAAGCGATTAATAGCGCCACATGTGGCTTATGATTCGAGTTGAATATCATCATAGCTATCAATATCAACTATTGCACTAGATAAAACATCTAGGTTTAAGGAGCCAATTAAAAACTTTTGTCAACAAGAGCAAAAGCATATGCTAACTTATCAGCAGTAATGTCAACAGTTATTACCTTTGAAAAAAGTTAGATTAAGAAAATATGATAAATAAGCACTTCTCTCAAGCATGTGAAAATAATAAACGACCTATATTAAAGGTTTTAAAAGAAGTATTTTCATGCAATAAACATGTATTAGAGATTGGCTCTGGTACAGGGCAACATGCTGTTTTCTTCGGTCAGCACTTACCTCACTTAACTTGGCAAACAAGTGATTTAGCGATGAATCATCAAGGTATCAACTTTTGGTTAGATGAAAAAGATTGTTCTAACGTGCAAAGACCTATAGTTATAGATTTAAACAAAGCTTGGGCTATGCCTCAAACTAATCTACCAGTTGATGGCTTATATACGGCTAATACATTACACATAATAAGCTTGCCATTAGTGGTTAAATTTTTTGAAGGTATTGCGCAAAATTTAGCGCCAGAAGCGACCGTTTGCATATACGGCCCCTTCAATTATCAAGGAAAGTTTACTAGCGAGAGTAACGCTAAATTTGATTTATGGCTAAAATCAAGGGACAAAAATAGCGGTATTCGTGATATAGAAGAAATTTTATTATTAGCACATTCAGCAGGGCTTAAGTTAATTGACGATCACATGATGCCCGCCAATAATCGCTTAATAGTTTTCTCTAAAATATAAAACTTGTGTTATTTATTTAGATTGAACTGCCTCAATATTAAGTTCTTGTAAATGCTTTGCTATATCTTCGGCAGCAGTTCTCGTGTTGATATCATCATCTATTTTTAATATCGTCCCTTCTTTAGATATATAGAAAGTAACTCGGCTTGCAACCCGCATAATATTCAACACATCATAGGCTTTAGCTGTTTCTTTCGATGGGTCGCTTAGCATTGGAAAGTCTGCTTTAGTTTTCTTAGCAAAGTCTCTGTTGTCATCTAAGGGGTCAACACTAGCCATAAAATAACTGACATTGTACTCTCTAATTAAATGCCCCTTCTCTACCAGTGATTTACATTCAAGAGTACATCCTCTTGTATTTGCCATTGGATACCAAGCTAAAACTACTGCTTGTTTACCTTTGTAATCACTCAGTTGATAATAATCACCATTGGTTGCTTGTAATTTAAAGTTGGGTGCTTGATCTCCAACTTTTAAGTCTGTTGCTAACAAACTAAAGCTAGTGAATACGGTTAGTAGCATAGAAACTATTTTTGTCATTTTGTTCATCAGAGTAACCTTATTGAAATAAGTTTGTTCGAGTTTAATACTGTTAATTTAACGCTAGCTTTGTCCTTCTTTAAAAGTAATAGTTATATGCTCTGTTTTCATCTGCTGACCTACAGAGCATTTTCTATTATAGGACTGCTAAGGCGATTAAACTCCTTTAACCAGCACCATAGAGTTTTTTAAAATTCTTTAAATTCCAGCCAATCATAACTTCATTACCAATTTTAAGAACGGGTACAGAACGAGCACCTATGGCATCAAGCTCTTTTCTACCGCGTTGCATTTTAGCGTTTGTTAATCTGTATTTAATACTATTATCATCCAAGTATTTTTGAGCTTCACGGCAATGGGGACATTTATCTGAAATATATAAAACAACGCGTTTCATTTCTAACCTATATAGAACGATTAAGGATTAACTATTTTACTAGACTTTCAATAAAAACAAAGATGAATTAACAGAACTATTAATAATGTATCGCACGTATATAATCACTGGCTATGGTGAAGTAATCTTTAAACCCCTTATTAATAGAGTCAGGTCGGCTATTTTCAGCAACCATTGAGAAATTGTACTGCCTGATCCACTTGGCATATTCACAAGCATTAATGACTGGATTGTGAGCTGATAGGCTTTCCATGCCTTATTAAAACTATTTCCATTTAAAACCTATGAATATAAGGAATGAGCTGTAATTATTTTGTGAAACAACAAACCCAAAAAAAACACTGCTTCAGTCAAATTTGAAACAGTGCTTAAGATTAATATATTTTAGTAAGCTTTACAGTTTCTTTTTCATTATGCCTGCAAACTCTAATCCACCTTCTAACTCACGAAAGTCGACATTTACCAATTCCCAGCCTTCTAAACCAAGCGCGTTTAAATAGGCTTCAACATCTTCACGCTTTCTACCTTTAAATAACCCTGCGGTTTCAACGTCACGGGTATCGATAACTTTATAAGAAAACTGACTCATGGTTAACTCCTGTTATTTAGATAGTATGTTTAGCTAATTAAGGCGAATATATCTCTGTTATGCCTCTGGCATAGTTTATTAGTTGAGATTAATTAATCTCTAATAACTCAACTTCAAATATAAGCAGTGACCCTGGCTTTATTTTCCCTGCTGAGCTATCACCATAACCTAAATTAGAGGGGATAAAAAACTTAAACTTATCACCTACTGTCATTAATTGAACACCTTCTGTCCAACCACGAATAACCTGATTCAATCCAAAGCTAATTGGAGACCCACGCTCTACCGAGCTATCAAATACTGAACCGTCTAATAAAGAGCCATGATAGTGTACTTTCACTTTAGAGGTTGCTGTAGGGTGCTCACTGCCTTCCCCTTTATGTAATATTTGATATTGCAAACCAGAGGCCGTTTCTAAAACGCCCTCTTCTGCTTTGTTTTTTGCTAAAAAATCTTGGCCGATGGCAACATTTTCAACAGCAAGTTTTTTGTTGTTTGTGTTTCTATTAAAATAAAAAATAGCTAGGCCAATGATAATTGCCAAAACAATAAATTTCATAATACATCTCATTAATTTATAAAGTGTTTGTATTCTATCACTCGATAGTTTTATTGATAAAGGGATATTAGCTATTTAACAAGACTTACACTGATATTAATTCTATTTGGAAAAAGCTCCTCAACAACTTACACTAAGTAAGATTAGATTATTAACCTTAATTTTTAACAAACAAGTTTATTAGGCGCGTCTTTGAAGTTAATTACAAAACTTGAACATACTCCTTATTATGTTGCGACTGCATTATTACTTCCCGTGTTAGCCATTCAAGCATTTTGGGTTAAAGCGAAAGTACTGAGGCTACCCGAGCCAAGTGGAGAACGTTCAGGAAAACAAGGCAGTGATGGCAATGAACTTAGCATTTTAGTGTTAGGTGACTCAGCTGCCGCTGGTGTAGGTGTAGAAGTACAAGAGCATGCTTTAACTTGCCAGCTAGCAGAAAACCTTGCTACAAAATATCAAGTTAATTGGCAATTAGTCGCTAAAACAGGTTTTACCTCAAAAGATATTATTCAAGAGCTTAATACCTTACCTGAGCAAACCTTTGATTATGTGGTTGTTTCAGTTGGAGTGAATGATGTGACTCATTTAACATCTATGAAGCGTTGGAATAGCAATATCCAAACCATTGTTAATGTGATTAAAGATAAATTTAATTCACCGGCGGTACTTTTAACTTGTGTGCCGCCTATGCAACTATTTAAATCTTTACCTTATCCATTAAGTTGGTGGTTAGGGCTTAGAGCTAAAAGATTCAATAATGTTATGGCTGAAATTTCAGAAGATAAAACACATTGCTCACTGCTTTCCTTTGATTTGCCTTTCGAGCCTGAATTTTTAGCTCAAGATGGCTTTCATCCCTCAAATGTTGCTTATCGTATTTGGGCAAACCAGGCTGCTGACAAGATTGAAAAGCCATTCAACTAAATCACATTCAGTGGCTGTCATTTTATTTAAACTGAGCGCTTCGAGGTAACGTGTAACCTCTAAATCATTGTTTTGTATGTTTGTTGTTTTATTAGGGCTTTAAATGGCTAATGATATAGCTAAGCAGTAAATACATTAATTTCAGACAGATAGACTTAAAAGGAATTGAGAAAATCTTTAGCTGTATGCCAGTGTTTGTGATTTATTTAAACCAAACTTTGCCACCAATAACTTTTAAAGCTGGTGTACCCTTTATTAACATTTCGCGCGCAAAAACCTGCTCACACTCAGGACATGTGCAAGCAGTTTTAGTATAGTCTTTGCTGATTCGCTCTTTAAAGCATTTTACTAACGCTCCTTTACCGCCCTTCCGATATTTAAATAAAGGACTATTGCAAGCCTTGCAAAAAATATCGACCGTTTTACTTGGGCCTTTTTTATTGGGTTTAGCCATAGTGTTACTTCAAGTCTCTTATGTATTAGATGTTAACACTTTATTGGCCATCAGTTTACGTGTTATCGCAGGAATGTCAGTATAATCTTGCTCGGTTTTTAACTCGGAATTATTTTCAACAAAAGCTAAATCATCGTCGATATAATTTTCATTTACCTCAGGCAACTGATAACTGGCTTGTTGGTTATGCTCAGCTGAAATGCCTGAGGCAATAATTAACACTTCTATTTCCGATGATAAATTTTCATCAAGGGTCACGCCGGGTACAATCAGGACCGACTTATTAGTAATCTTCGCCCTAATATGATCGATTAAGCCGTTATACGTACTTAGCTTAGGCTCAGATTTGCAAAATAATTGAAAGATGATACCTTTGGCTGTATCTATTTGAGCAATAGAGACAAGCGGATTGTTAAGAGCTTGTTCAAGTGCTTCAAATGCTTGCTCTTCATTATCTGCTTTACCAACACCTAAAATAGATTCACCTTCATAGGAAAGAATGCTTGAAAAGTCGTTCTTATCAACATTGACGTAACCTGTTTCCGTAAGCATTTGCACAAGTGAAACTAATAAGTTTTTCAATACTTCATTACTTTGATTAAATGCTGAGAACAAACCAACGCTTTCGCCTAAACCTTCTAAAAGTAAATCGTTTGATAAAGTGATATACGCATGAATTGGCTCTTTAATGTCATTAACTCCTTGCAGGGCATAATCCATTTTAAGCTGCCCTTCTGAGGCAAAGGGTAAAGTAACAACGGCTAAACAGTTGATATTTAACTCTCGTGCTATACGGGCAATTAACGGGCTTGCTCCTGTGCCTGTTCCACCACCAAAACCAGCTGTAATAATGACAATATCACTGCCCTTAATGACGTTAGTTAATAGCTCCTCGCTTTCCTGCGCGGCTTGTAAACCTATTGTGGGATTTGAACCTGCACCGTATCCATTAGTGAGGTTTTCGCCAATGAGTATTTTGTTTTCAACTGCTAGCTTACTTAGTGCAGCAAGATCTGTGTTCACTGCAACAAGATTAACGCGCTTGGATAAATTGTTTTGATGTAACATTTCGATGGTGTTGCATCCACATCCACCAACACCTAATACTGTAATAATTAATTCAGGGTTGGTATGAAGGAGTTCTTTCATGATCTTTCCTTATGTGATTCTTTTTTCATTATTAATTTTAATAACCTTAACCAACAATATTTTGAGTAACTTAACGCACATCTAGCGAGGTTACTTTGGGTAAATTTGTAAAAATTAGTTGTGATCTATCCTCATTATAATGATCAATTTTTAAATCTTCCATCATAAACAGTAACTCTAGCAGTATAAATATCTAGCTTTCATCAACTGCTTTAATACACTTTCAAAATGATCATTACAGATCATAAGCATGTTTAAAAGCTACATATATTTGTAGCCTACAGTGCGAGTAAATGTTCACTATTTAATATTCAGGAGTTATCAGGGTTACCGTTAGCCACCAACATAGAGTTATCGGGGTTACCAGTAACTCACATTAAAGAGTTGTCGGGATTATAGGTAATTTGCTTTACAGAGTTGTTAGGGTTACCATGTGAAGAAGATAATAATTAAAGCAAATGGTGATGTATGAAGTATTCTGTTGTGTTTTTTAAAGAGGACGCTAATAACAATTATCAAGTAAGTGTGCCTGACCTACCCGGTTGCTTAGTTACTGTGATAAGTATCGATTTAGGATTAGAAAAAATAAGGGAAGAGATAAAATCTCACCTAGCAATTTTGGCAGAATATGGCGAGCAAATTCCGTCAGCTTCATCAATAGATAAGCAAAGACAAAACTATGCAATAGCAAACCCGCACACTTATCATCAAGCTTTTTGGGCAATTGTAGAAATAGATATCAGTGCCTATTTAGGAAAAAGCCACAAGATAAATGTCACTTTGCCTGAGTTATTAATAAGGCAAATTGATGAAAGAGTAAGTAAAAGTTCCGCTTATAAAACCAGATCAGGCTTTATTGCTACTGCATGTTTAGTTGAATTAGAAAAATAGAAAAAACAAACGTATAAGCTTCATTCACTTATACTTTAATTGCTCATAAGTTAAAGGCTAACGATGAGCAATTATGAGATTAGCGGTTGGACATTAATTTGAATTGCAGCTGCTTTTATTTTAGCTAACAAATCTTGCTCAGAATCGTCAAAGGCTAGCTCTGCTAATTTAGGCATAGGTAAAAGTTGCTCTAAAGAGGCAATATTTTCAGACAGGTTTGACATTGCATCACTCGATGCTTGATTAGCTACCCAACCAACACATGTTAAACCGTCAGCCTTAATTGCTTCATAAGTTAATAAGGCATGATTTAAACAACCTAGTTTCATATTAACAATTAAGATCACTTGCTGCTTTGTTGCAATGGCAAAATCAGAAAGAAAGCTTTTATTATCAATCGATAATGGTAAACGCCAGCCCCCTGCTCCTTCAGTAAGGTTAATGTCTACATCAAGTGCTGTAACATTGGTATAGCAACGACTTATGTCAGTGAGTGAGATTTCTTGATTAGCTCTTTGAGCCGCAATATGTGGCGCAATTGGATCGGCAAAAGCGATAGGGTTTATATCAGTTATGGTTTGATTAGCATTCGCAAATTGATATAAAAGCCGAGCGTCTTCATTTATTAAGCCTTGTTCAGTTTGTTCACAACCAGCAGAAACAGGTTTATAGGCCGCAACTTTTATACCTGTGTTGATCAATGCTTGGATTATGGCACAGGCTACAAAGGTTTTACCTGCATCGGTATCTGTCGCTGTAATAAAATAATTTTTCATGAAAATACTTCAAATATATAAAGTTATTGTTAGCTACTAGGTGTTAACTTTTACAACCAAACCTGAATACAAACGATAGGTGGCCGGATATATGCCGCTTGGCTCTAAAAAATCTTGATAATGTTCGGTCATGGCAAACCATTTTTCTTTACCCGACAAACCACGGTTACGTTTTTGTGGAAGATGATTCGCACCTAGGCCTTTTAACTCTCTAGCTAAATGAATAACATTTTGATATTCAAGCACTATGTCTTGACACTTATGCTCAATAACGCGTGCGCCATCATGGTTAAATAACTGCGCTAGTTCCTCTTCGGTTTTAAAGTCAATAACATGTTGATCATCATCGACTTGCTTCCATGATGATTTCAATTCATACAAGGTACCGTCAACTAAGGTGGTAAAAATAATTAAACCACCAGGTTTTAAAACACGCAGCATTTCATTGATGGCAACATCTAGTGGTTCACACCACTGAATAACTAAATTTGAATAAATAAAATCAATGCTATTATCTTGAAGCGGAATTTTATGCGCATCGGCTTCAATCCAGTGAATAGACTTATCTCTGGTTGCTTGCGCAAATGAAAGCATATCTTTAGAAAAATCTAAACCGATAACTTGCTTATATGAGCTAGCTAATAAGTCGGTAAAAAAGCCAGTGCCTGCCCCTAAATCTAAAACCGTTAAGTCATTTCTATTGGGTAGCCATGGCATTAAATGCTTGCCGGAAAAACGCTGTAATCTTGCTGAGACATCATAAGATTGGCTAGCTAAACCGAAAGATTTTGCGATTTTCTCTCTATCAAGAATATGTTGTTCTTTGTCGGACATTAAAAACCTTTATTTAGCTCTAATTGAGCGCATTATTCAAACAGCTCGCTAGCTGATTGATTTGATTACGATTATGGTTTGCGCAAATTGTTACGCGTAACCTTGATGAGCCTGTAGCTACTGTTGGAGGGCGTATAGCTGTTAACCAAAGTCCTTGTTGTTTAAGTATATCACTCACCTTAAGGGTTTTATCTTCATCACCGATAATTATTGCTTGAATTGATGATTGTGAAGCGATGATATCAATACTAGGATCTAAAAGCTCAGTTAACAATTGAGTAAGCTCAGATATTTTATCTCGACGCCATTGTTCTTCTTGTATTAGTTCAATACTTCGTTTTGTTGTCCAAGCCATTGCCGGTGAAATTGCCGTAGAATATATATAGTGACGAGCAAAGTTAATTAAATAATCATGCAAGGCTTCATCACAGGCAACAAATGCACCACTGGTAGCAATAGCTTTACCAAAAGTTGCCATGGTGATATCAGTATTAATCTTACTAGCACTTCCTTGACCATTATCTCCAACAACGCCAATGCTATGGGCATCATCAATATACAACCAAGCATTCTGGGTTTTAGCAATCTGTTCAAGCTCAATGAGTTTTGCTTGATCACCATCCATACTAAACACCCCTTCTGAAGCAATTAAGTTATTGTCTGTTGAACTGCCTGCTGAATTTTTTGTCATGAGTTTACTAAGGTGCGCTAAATCATTGTGTAAGAAGCGTTTAACATTTGCTTTACTGGCATAAGCACCATCGAGCATTGAAGCGTGTGATAATTTATCAAGGTAAAAACTTGTCGATTTATCTTGTCCAAGCGCTTGGAAAACGGCCATATTGGCAGTGAAACCACTAGAAAATAACAGGCACTTAGGTTTATTCAACCACTGACAAATAACATCTTCTAATGCTTGATGTGCATAATGAAAACCTGTGACTAAACTTGATGAACAGGCACTTACCCCAAACTTATCGACACCTTCTTGCATCGCTTGATTAATTTTGGGGTGATGGTTTAACCCCAAATAATCATTAGAAGAAAAATTAATATATTTTTTGCCTGCAACCTCTATATATGGTTCGCTCAATGCTTCTGATGCTTGAGGCGTTGAAGCGCCAATGCAAACGCGCTGTCTATACCTTGAAATAGATTGCTGTTTTAGCACTTGTTCAGTAATGAAGTCAAAAGCCATTAGTACTACTTAACGTGCGGCATCATAAAACAAGTCTTTGTTTTGCTCGTTTACTAAAGAGGTTTTGATGGCTTTTTCTTGTTGATGACTATCATCAATGACAGTTTCTGTATTGATACCAAGCTTCTCAAATAATTGAACATCTTTATCTGTTTCTGGGTTTTCAGTAGTAAGCAATTTACAGCCATAAAATATGGAGTTCGCACCCGCTAAAAAGCATAATGACTGCATTTGTTCATTCATTGCAGAACGACCGGCAGACAAACGTACATGAGATTCAGGCATCATAATACGTGCTACTGCAATACAGCGAATAAAATCAAAACTTTCCAAATCTTCAACTTCAGCTAAAGGTGTGCCTTCAACCTTAACTAACATATTAATTGGTACACTTTCTGGCTGTTTTGGTAAGTTAGCGAGTTGAACTAATAATGACGCCCTATCAACGGCTTTTTCACCTAAGCCAACGATGCCACCACTACATACTTTCATACCAGCACTACGAACATGATCAAGAGTATCAAGTCGGTCTTGATAAGTACGTGTGGTAATAATTTGATTGTAGTGCTCAGGTGAAGTGTCTAAATTATGGTTGTAGTAATCTAGGCCTGCTTCTTGTAGTTGTTCAGCTTGATCTTCAGATAGCATACCTAGAGTCATGCAAGATTCCATGCCAAGTGCTTTAACGCCCTTAATCATATCTAATACGATAGGCATATCACGCTCTTTTGGGTTACGCCAAGCGGCTCCCATACAGAAACGTGTTGATCCCATAGCTTTGGCTTTTTCTGCCGCTTCTAGAACTTTTTCAACTTCTAACAAGCGTTCTTTCTCTAAATCTGTTTTATTTCTAGCACTTTGAGAGCAGTATTTACAATCTTCTGGGCAAGCACCTGTCTTAATAGATAATAATGTACTCACCTGAACTTCATTAGCGTTAAAGTGCTGTCTGTGAATAGTTTGTGCTTCAAACATAAGATCATTAAAAGGCATAGCAAATAAGGCTTCCACCTCAGCTAATGTCCAATTATGGCGAACAGATGATTTTTCTACTGCTGCATTATTCACAGCTGAGTTTTCTACAGATAAAGACATGGGTACTCGTTGCATCTAACTAAATTAACGGGTAGTCTAGCCGTCATAATAACATTGTCAACAATAACGCCAACTTTAAGTTTACAAATGAACAAAAAACACACTAAATTACTCGAGTTTGATAAGACTCATGTCTGGCATCCTTATACTTCTATGTCGAATCCCTTGCCTTCTTATCTGGTAGAAAGTGCTGTAGGAGTTCATATAAACCTTGCTAGTGGTGAAAAACTTATAGACGGTATGTCTTCTTGGTGGTCAGTATTACACGGTTATAATCATCCTAAATTAAATGCGGCATTGCTCGAACAATCACAAAAAATGTCTCATGTTATGTTTGGTGGTTTAACACATCAAAGTGCCATTGATTTGTGTGAAAAACTTATTAAATTAACCCCTTCTGGCTTAGATAAGGTATTTCTATCTGATTCTGGCTCAGTTGCGGTAGAAGTTGCGATGAAAATGGCGCTACAATATCACAACGCTAAAGGTAACAAAGATAAAACCAGATTATTAACCGTTAGAAATGGTTACCATGGCGATACCTTCGCTGCGATGTCAGTGTGCGATCCTGTTACTGGTATGCATCAGATTTTCGAAAAAATACTTATGCAGAGTTATTTTGCTCCAGCACCTACGATTAGCTTTGCACAAGAATGGCAAGAAAATGATGTTGCAGAATTAACTCGATTATTTGAGCAACATCACCATGAGCTTGCCGCCTTCATTATTGAGCCTATAGTACAAGGTACCGGTGGTATGCGTTTTTATCATCCTGACTATTTGAAAGCTTGTAAAAGATTATGTGAACAATACGATGTATTGCTTATTGCCGATGAAATAGCGACTGGCTTTGGCCGAACCGGAAAACTATTTGCTTGTGAATGGGCTGGCATTAGCCCTGATATCATGTGCTTGGGCAAAACATTAACGGGTGGCTATATCACGTTAGCCGCAACGCTAACAACAAGCAACATAGCCGAAACCATAAGTAATGGTGAGGCTGGGTGCTTTATGCATGGTCCCACCTTTATGGGCAACGCATTAGCTTGTTCTGTTGCTAATGCTAGTATTGACTTGCTGTTTGAAAATGATTGGCAATCTCAAGTTAACGCCATAGAAATTAGCTTAAAAGAACTTATATTGCCGCTGAATTCACATAACCGAGTAAAAGATGCGCGTGTTCTCGGCAGTATTGGTGCTGTTGAGTGTACTCAAGCGGTCAATGTTGCAGCTATTCAAAAACGCTTTGTTGAACTGGGTGTATGGATCCGACCTTTTGGTAAGCTTATTTATATTATTCCACCGCTTGTCATTGAAAGGACACAACTTGAAGTGCTTGTTAAGGCGATTAATACGGTACTCAATGAAGATGAGTGTTTTAGGGGCTGTTGATCTTTCGAGATTGTTTTTGCAGCAGTTTATTGGGGATTTATACAAGGCAGAGCCTTTGTCATGTGGTTGTTCAGGACAATATGCTCCTGCTTTGTCTAATAAGCCACATCCATGTAGCGTCACATAAAAAGGTGATAACGACGTAAAAATCCCCAACAAACGCTGTCCGAAGGATTCGGCTAAAAGCGTTTTACTCTTTGTTGAGCAGTATTTGCTTAGAATGACTAGGCTACACACTACTCGCCGCGAGTAAAACGCTTTTATCTCGAACAAAATTTAACCGCGAAAGTTCAACAGACCCTAGTTAAGCAAATGACAGTATGTGCTGCAGTATAACCGTCAGCCAAATAAGATTAATGGTAAGCAATGCATACAAATGGTGTGAAGGGATATCTTCTTGTCGCCTACTGCGATATTTATCTATTAATAATGAGCCATAACTGCCCGCAGCACTAAGCCAAATAACAAGGTACAGGTAACCTGTTAATGGTGTTAACCAAAAACGCCTGATTTCAATATCGTGATAACGGGCAACACCAAAGCTTTTTTCTGGTGCAGCATAGAAGGACATAATAAGGGCAAAAATAAACAATAGCCAACTGATAATACTCAACGTTTTGGCAAACAAGAACCAAAAATCTTCCGATTTACGACGCTCTTTGTTTGTTTTTGTTTGCTCTGTTTTCATTGTGGTCCCGCATTTCATCGCTTTATTATTATTTTTTTCATAATTGTAGGCTTATTTAGCAAATTTTACTTGTTAAACCTTACAGTCACGGTAACATATCACCCCATTTTCGATGCAATAGCAAATTAGATATTATATTAAGAGGTCATTAAATGTCAGTTATAGCAATTACTGATGTATTAGCAGGAAAATACCCTGTTGATGAAACTATAACCCTACATGGTTGGATTAGAACACGCCGCGACTCAAAAGCCGGTATTTCTTTTCTAGCGATACACGATGGCTCATGCTTTGACGCCATTCAAGCGATAGTACCTAATGATCTCGATAATTATCAAGAAGATGTACTTAAACTTACTACGGGTAGCTCAGTAAAAGTGACCGGTATTCTTGTCGAATCTCCTGGGAAAGGACAATCTTTCGAAGTACAAGCAACAGCAGTTGAAGTATTAGGTTTAGTTGAAGATCCTGATACTTACCCTATGGCAGCTAAGCGTCATAGTATTGAGTACTTACGTGAACATGCACACTTACGTCCTCGTACTAATATTGGTGGTGCAGTCACACGTGTTCGTAACTGTTTAGCACAAGCCATTCATCGCTTTTTACATTCAAAAGGTTACTTTTGGATAAGCACACCTCTAATCACGGGTAGTGACTGTGAAGGTGCTGGTGAGATGTTCCGTGTAAGCACATTAGACATGGAAAACCTACCTCGCGATGACAAAGGTGGTGTTGATTACAGCCAAGACTTTTTTGGTAAAGAAACCTTTTTAACCGTTTCTGGCCAGTTAAACGTTGAAACATACTGTAACGCGTTATCTAAAGTGTATACATTCGGCCCAACGTTTAGAGCGGAAAACTCTAATACTTCTAGACACTTAGCTGAATTTTGGATGGTAGAACCTGAAATTGCTTTTGCTAACCTAGCTGATGCTGCTGATTTAGCTGAAGAAATGCTTAAATACGTACTTAAGGCAGTATTAGAAGAAAGAGCTGACGATATGGCCTTCTTCCAACAACGTGTAGATAAAACAGTTGTTGATCGCTTAACGTCTGTAATTGAAAGCGATTTTGTGCGTTTAGATTATACCGATGCTATTACCATTTTAGAAAACTGCGGTAAGAAGTTTGAAAATCCAGTAGCTTGGGGAGTTGATTTGAACTCTGAGCATGAACGTTATCTGGCTGAAGAACACTTTAACGGCCCAGTAGTTTTACAAAATTACCCGAAAGATATTAAATCTTTCTACATGCGTTTAAATGACGATGGTAAAACAGTCGCTGCAATGGACATATTAGCACCGGGTATCGGTGAAATTATTGGTGGTAGTCAACGTGAAGAGCGCCTTGATGTGCTTGATTCTCGTCTTGAAGAAATGGGCTTAGATGTTGCTGATTATAGCTGGTACCGCGATTTACGTCGTTACGGTACAGTACCTCATTCTGGTTTTGGTTTAGGTTTTGAGCGTTTAGTTGCTTATGCAACAGGTATGCAAAATGTTCGTGACGTTATTCCATTCCCTAGAACACCAAATAACGCTGCGTTCTAATTGCTGTGTGATAAGAGTTAATAGTTAAACTATTAACTCTTTTTCTTATAAACCTGGTTATCCAAACGCTACATAACTTATCGTAGCTTTTTACTCTTCTCTTTATTTCCAATATGTTACTTTACTCGCAAAATCTTTAGCAGGCTTTACTGGCAAAGTTTTACATTGGCTGCCAACATATAAAAAGCCAATAATTTCATTCTCTTCGCTTATGTCTAACCCTTTTTTAACCTCATTATTATAGGCTAGCGCACCAGTGCGCCACATTGCGCCAAAACCTAAAGCTGTTGCCGCCATTTGCATTGCATGAGCACTACAACCTGCAGCAATTAATTGCTCTTGTGCAGGAACTTTTTCATGATGGGTAATGTGAGAGCTTATGACAATAATCATAGGCGCCCGAAATGGCATTTTGGCTATTTTTTCAAGATTATCGTTTGCTTTATCGCTACTTTCGACGAATAAATCACTTAATTTTTGTAAACCATTCTCAGTTATCACCGTAAAGTGCCATGGCTGTAATCCAGCATGATCTGGTGCTCTCATGCCTGCGGCTAAAATTTGCTCTAATGCGTTTTGCTCTGGTGCAGGTTTTGTTAATAAAGGAGATGATTGGCGAGCTAATAAAAATTCAATGACTGTCATGAGTTAAATTTGTTTATGGGCAATACAGTTAGTTTAAACATTTTTTTTAAAAAGTGTAATGTTAATGATTATAATTATTAAGTTGTTTAACTAAGTTTGTTCTTTTAGCGTAATATCATTAAAATGCATTATTCAAACAAAGTTATTCGCAAACCTACCCTTTTGTGTAGTTACCTATAATCCTGCCAACTTCTTTATGGCTTCCACTTAACAACGTAAAAGAGAGTGAACTAGCATGCAAGTGTCAATAGCCTATTTAGCTGTGCTATTAATCTGGTCAACAACGCCTTTGGGTATAGTGTGGAGCAGTGAATCTATTAGCCCAAGCCTAGCCGTTCTATTACGTATGGTAATTGCATTGATATTGGGTAGCGCAATCATTTATATAAAACGCATTCACCTACCTTGGCACAATCAAGCCGTTCGTTTGTATAGCTACTCTGCCCTTGGTATTTTTGGCGGTATGTTATTTTCTTATTTAGCCGCGCAATATTTGCCCTCTGGCGTTTTATCGCTAACTTTTGGTTTAGCGCCGGTATTATCGGCTATTTTTGCACAACGTATTTTAGCCGAACCAAAGATCTCATTATTAAGAAAAGTTGCCATGCTACTATCTTTTGTTGGTTTAGCCATTGTTTGCTCTGATAATTTTTCGCTACAAACTGACAGTTATCTTGGCATGATATTCGTTTTAGTGGCGGTTTCATTATTTAGTTTAAGCGGCGTATTAGTAAAAAGTGTCTCGTTAGCAATTCACCCAATGGCAACTACTGTCGGCGCCCTATCAATAGCAACACCATTATTTTTTATTAGCTGGTTAGTACTTGATGGCTCATTAAATATTGAGCAGTGGCAATTAAGATCTATTTGGGCGACCTTGTATCTGGGGATTTTTGGCTCACTCATTGGCTTTTTTGCTTACTTTTATGTATTACAAAGATTAAGTGCCAGTACAGTTGCCCTTATTACACTAATAACTCCAGTTATAGCGCTGAGCCTTGGTTCAGTACTTAATAATGAAGCTCTGAATAATAAAATTATATTTGGCGCTAGCTTAGTGATATCAGGTTTGGCTTTATATTACTGGGGAGAGCAGCTGATAAAAAGGCGAGTAAAGAAAGCATCAATTGTCGCTGAATAATATATGTTATTAATATAAAAATTAAAACGGCCAGTTGTGTTATAAAATCTGACCGTTTGTTTGTGCTGTTTAATGCTTAGCTGCTTAATTCTTAAAAATATTTCTTTCTTCTAACCGTTTAAATAAATAGTAATCAATGCTGGTATAGCGCCCTGCGCCAATAAAAAATAGCGCCAGTAACATAATGAAATAAGTTGCTGAAAACTCAATACCATTATTTAAGACAACAATATTACCATTACTATAAAGCCAATCGGTATTACCATTTTCTTCTAGTATTTCACGCATTACTTCAATCTTTCGAGCCGTTTCAGTGCTATTTTCAAGACTTGCTTGCGCTTGGTCTATACCAGCCCAATCCAGCACTTTAGCAGCACTAATATCAGGATTTGTTGGGGTAATAGCAAACCAGCCATTTTCTGCATGTACTGTGGTAGCAGCGACAACCATAGTGAACATCAGAGGAATTGAAATTAACCTTGTTAAAGCGCCAAATAATAATAACCAACCACCAAAAAATTCAACCAATACAACTAAGTTTGCTAGTAGTGCCGGAAATGGTAACCCTAGTCCCCAGTCACTATTACCAAACCAAGCGATGATATTTGGATCAGCCATAAAAGAGGCAAGTCCGGTAACTTCATCATTTAAAAGCTGAGTTTTACTAAAGCCCGCCATAATAAAAATAGGTGCTAAATATAATCGAATTAACAGTGCCGGAATGCCATCAAAATTTGGTAGCTTATTTAAAAAGTTCTGATAAGTAGTTAACAACATAGTCATAGTAATGTGGTTCTCATTAAAATTGTTTATTTATATTATTGATTAGAACCAGAAAAGAGCTAAATGCTTTCAGTTTTTATAGATTTTCTAGCAAAATACTTATTTTTTTACAAAGTAATAACAATGAAATACAGGTTTTAAGGTAATATAGTCGCTATTAGCGCTTATTACTTAACTTAATTTATAGATATTATTTATGACTGTTTTAGCAAATCTATTTAAACGTATCCTATCAGGTGTTTGGTGGTTATTTACACTGACTCGCTCTGTTGTTTTAAACTTTATATTTATTGTTCTTTTCATTGGCTTTATTGTTGTTCTTTCCAGTGATAAAGAAAAAATAGTCGTTCCCGAACGAACAGCTTTAGTACTCAATTTAGTGGGTGATTTAGTTGAACAAAAACATGAAGTTAATCCCATGGATGCTTTACTTAACGATGTTTTTGATCAAAAGGAAGACAAACCTGAAGTATTAGTGAGTAATGTGATTGATGTTATTGCTCGTGCGAAAAATGATGATCGGGTTGAAATATTAGTATTGCAACTGCAAGGGTTACATAATGCTGGCCTTAGTAAATTACAGGATGTAGGTAAAGCGCTTGTTGATTTCAAATCTTCAGGTAAAACAATTATCGCTTTAGGCGACCAATATACCCAAGATCAATACTATTTAGCCAGTTACGCTGATGATGTTTGGTTAAACCCGCAAGGATTTATGATACTAGACGGTTACGGCCGCTATAAAATGTATTTTAAGTCTGCTTTAGAGAAATTAGCAATAAACCAGCATATATTCCGTGTTGGTACCTTTAAATCAGCAGTGGAGCCTTTTTTACGTGATGATATGTCAGATGCAGCTAAAGAGGCCAATAAGCTATGGTTAAGTGATTTATGGGATCAGTATAAAATCGATGTTGCAAAGCAACGTGGTTTCAAGGCAACTAACTTTGATGAAAGTATTGATACTTTGCTAACTAAGTTTAGTCAATCTGACAGCAGTTTTGCTCAATATGCGCTGGCTAACCAATGGGTTGATAAGCTTAAAACTCGCGAACAAATGCGTTCACAGTTAACTGAGTTAGTAGGTGAGAATAAAAAAGGCACCAGTTATAGCCAAATTGGTTTCAAAGATTACTTAGATGCAAGTTCTCCCAATAAAGCCTTTGAGAAAAACAAAACTGATAAAGTTGCTGTGATTGTTGCAAAAGGTACTATTTTAAATGGTACACAAAAGCCAGGCACAATTGGTGGTGACTCAACCGCTAAACTATTACGTAAAGCACGTTTGAATAAGAAAGTAAAAGCTATTGTTTTACGTGTAGACAGTCCTGGTGGTAGTGCCTTTGCTTCAGAAGTTATTCGCCAAGAAATAGAGTTGATTAAAGCAGCAGGCAAACCAGTTATTGCTTCTATGGGAACTTATGCAGCTTCGGGTGGTTACTGGATCTCAGCTCCTGCCGATAAAATTTACGCCGCGCCTTCTACAATCACAGGCTCTATTGGTATCTTTGGTATGATGATGACCTTTGAAGATTCACTGAGTAAGTTAGGTATTCATACTGATGGTGTTGGCACAACGGATATTTCTGGTTTTGGGCCTACCCAACCTCTGACTGAAGGCATGTCTCAACTATTCCAATTAAGTATTAATAAAGGCTATCAAGATTTTATTTCTTTAGTGGCTGATAATAGAAATATGACATTAGAGCAAGTAGATGCTGTTGCACAAGGAAGAGTTTGGTCAGGTACAAAAGCGAAAGAGTTAGGTTTAGTTGATGAATTAGGTAACTTAACTGACGCTGTAGTTGCTGCCGCTGAATTAGCTCAACTTGAACAATACGACACCTTGTTAATAGAAAAAGAGCCAAGCTCTCATAACAAATATTTAGAAATGTTAGTGGGCAATGCCTCAAGCTTATTGTCACTTGGCTCAGCAAATTCGTCTGATTTGATAACTGTGAGTGCTATGACTGATAAGCCAGTAAATGTAATGATTAGTCAATTACAAACACAGCTTGAAATGATGAACCAATTTAATGATCCACAAGGTAAGTACACCTTATGTTTAGCATGTAGTGCACAATAACCATGACGAATAAGAAAAATATTTATGTCGCTTATACCGGTGGTACCATCGGTATGAAAAAAAGCCAAGAAGGTTACGTACCCGATAAAGGTCACTTAACAGCTTCTATCAATGGTTTACCAGAGTTTCATCGAGAAGAAATGCCCAACTTTACTATTAATGAATATCAACCATTAATTGACTCTTCTAATATGACGCCTGATGATTGGCAGCGAATTGCTGATGATATTAAAGCACATTATGATGATTACGATGGTTTTGTGGTGTTGCATGGCACTGACACTATGGCTTATACAAGCTCAGCATTATCATTCATGTTTGAGAATTTAAGTAAGCCGATTATTGTTACTGGCTCTCAAATTCCGCTCAGTCAGTTACGCTCCGATGGGCAAGTTAATGTACTTAACTCATTATATGTTGCGGCAAACTACCCTATTAATGAGGTTGGCTTATTTTTTAACAATAAGCTTTACCGTGGTAACCGCTCTATCAAAGCTTATGCCGATGGTTTTAATGCCTTTGATTCGCCAAATATGCCACCGCTACTTGAAGCTGGTATCAATATTAACTTAGTTTCAGGTGTTGTCGCTAAAAAAGATAAACCTTGCGAGCAAGATAAAAACGTTATTGTTAGAGAAATAACGCCACAACCCATAGGTGTTGTACATTTATATCCAGGCATAAGTGCTGATGTTATAGAAAATGTTATCAGACAACCCGTTAAAGCCTTGATACTTCGCAGTTATGGTGTAGGAAATGCACCACAAGATTCGGCACTGCTAGCCTGTTTAACTAAGGCGAAAGAGCAAGGTATTATTGTCGTTAACTGTAGTCAATGTATTAAGGGCACGGTAAATATGTCAGGTTATGCAACTGGTCATGCGCTAAGCCAAGCAGGTGTGATCAGTGGTCATGATATGACCCTAGAAGCAGCCTTAACTAAATTGCACTATCTACTCAGCCAAAATCTTGATTATGAGGATGTGTGCCAATTGATGCAATTAAATCTTCGGGGTGAATTAACTAGCCATTAAGAACTATATTTTTGATGTCACATATATTAAAAAGGGTTTCCCATTATATTCAATGAGAAACCCTTTTTTGTTTAGCTTTCAGTTATCTGGTTGTGCACTTCAAATAATGTTACTTAAACTATTGAATATAAACCTTTTCTAAACGAGTCAGTTGAGCTTCATCAGCTTGGTTTAGTTTACCGAGCATTAACCACTCTACCAATTGTGCCGTTAAATCTATTTCTCCACCGGACTGCATTTGCTCCTGCATCAATTTAACTTGAACAGCCATACGTTGTTGTGCGTATTCGCTAGGAGAATCAACTTGTGCCAAAATTTCTATCGACAATGTTTTCGTTAAACGAATTTCGGGATCAGCATCATGAGTTTGCTGAGTAAAATCGATAACACGCTTTTGCCAAAAGTTATTAAGTTGTTCAAACAAAGGTTGTTGAGTAACATCGCCACTACTTTGCTCATTATGAGACAGAACTTTTAACAAAGAAAACAAACAAAGCCAATTTTCTTTTGCTTGGACTAGCGCTAGATCTTTAATTTTTTCTTCCGTTTGCTTAATAAATGTTTCTATAGCTTGAGCAGTATTTTTTATCACTGGTTTGTTAGCTAATACATTTGAATGTAACTGTTGCGCCTCTTTTAGCGCTTGTGTTAATCGGTTTTTATCTGAGTTTTCAGTTAACGTTGTCTTAATAGTTGATAGACTTTGATTAAATTGTTCAGCTAATTTGTCTTTAACAGCCTGCTGCTCTGTTTTTATTTGATCTCTATTGGCAAAAATTTGATCATTAATTTTTCTAAAGGTTTGCCATAGTTTGTTTTCTTGATGCGAGCCAGCAAAGCCCACATCTCGCCACTGCTGCTGTAATTGCTTGATATTGTCTATCGCTTTAAAAGTATCTTCATTGTTCAACTCAAGCTCTGCTTTGCTGATCAATGTTAGCTTTTTATGGGTATTATCTTCATGGAAAGCTTTAATTGCTTGCTTTATAGGTGCTAAGGTTTGTTTAAATTGCTTTAACAAACCTTGATAATCTTTTCTGTCAACCTCTCCTGCTTGCTCCCAAGCTTGTTGAATTTTATGTAATTGACCATCAAGCTTCTTAAATTTAGCTGATAGCTCTTTATCACTGCGTTGTTCTATCTGCTCAGCTTCAAAATTTTCTGCTAGCGCTGCTGCCTGATCAGTAATTTTTTTACGTTCAACTAAATGCTGTGATCGTAATTTTTCCTGCTCCGCATAAAATAAACGACACGGAGCAAATGCCTGTTCACAAGCGTGATTAAAATCTTCATTCAAAGTTTTATCTAGTGATTCATCGGCATGGCCTAAAGTATTCCACGCTTTTCTATATTGCTTAACTTTATTTGCTTGTTCATTAGGGTTGTCTAATGGACTATTTGCTAATTCTGTAATTTTATTAAGTAACTCTTGCTTGCGCGGGGTAGCAATATAGTGCTCCCAATCCGAGATTTCTTTAATTTTTTCGTCAACTTGATGATAGTTTTGATTTAAATGCTGTTTTTGCCCTTCTGACAATAGAAACCAAGATTGATTAACACCCTTAAATAAACCAAAGCACACTTTGTACTTACCGTTATTTAAAAGACGTTTTATATCTATAAGCTTTTTCTTAGTTTGATTAAATATCTGTTTTTGCTCACTTTGTAACGGAGCTATAGCCTTTGTCCAACGAAATGTGATTTCTCCATAGGCTTCTTTTATTGATTCCGGCAAATAACACTCGGCGGTGTTTTCTACCTTATGCCATTGTTCTAGCCAATCTAGATAAATAGCCTGACGCTCATTAAGCAGCGCTAAATCTTCTGGTGGGGCTAAATGAGCCATTTTAGAAATAAGGTGTGTCGCTTGACTAACTGACTGAGCAATTTCGGGTAATTTGGTTAGGCGTTTAGTTAACGCTGATACTTGTTCAATAAATACTTGTTGTTCTTGTGAGTTCAATACACTTTCAACAATTTCATTGATCAATTGATTTAATTGCAGGTTAAATACGTGTTCATCTAATGCTTGATTTTCAAACACAGCCGTTGTAATTGCTTGATTGATCTCAGTAATTTTATCAGTAAAAGCTTGCTGCGCTGTTTTTTTACTCTCAAGTAGTTGTTGAGCAATTTTGTCTTGCTGAAATGCTTCGGCTTTTACGGCAAATATTTTATCAAGTTGCTGGTGAATATTGGTATATTTAGTTTCTAGCACTTCTTGAAGCTCAGCACTAAGACAAGCAATACACTCTATTCCCGATAGCCACTCTTCTTCTAATGCTTCACGTTTAGCTAGGTAATCACCGTAATTTGAAACATCTTTTAATGCTAATAATTTAGATAATATTAACTGTAGCTGCTTCTGTAACTTTTTAGGTTGCTCGCGAAGCGTTTCTATTTGTTTAATTTTTTCTTCGATTATGGCAACTACATCTTTATCGGCTGCTTTTTTTATGAGCTTAGTAAGGAAGTTAGTATCGGCAAGTTCAGTTAAGTCTTGTGCTAGTAACTGCTGTTGAATTTGGCTATTTTGTTTTTGACTAAAAATTTGGCTAAACAAACTTGCTAGGTTTTTCTTCTTACTAGCTTGATTATATAGCTCTACAACTAGATTTGGTTCTTGCTCTTGCTCTAGCCAGTGATTTACAAAAGTAGCACTGCTTTCTTGTTTTAGAAAAGCTAATTTTTGTTCATGAGAAAGTGTTATTTCATGATCATTTGCCAAAATGGCACTGACTTGATTGGCTGAAAACTTCTTAATAGCATTGTTAGTATTTTCTTGGCTGGCAAAAAGGTATGTATCAAAACTATTTAGTTTGAGTAGAGCCGCTCGACGCACCAGTTCACTTTCATCATCACTTAATAAAGAAAGTAAAATCTCTTTTTGTGAAGGGTGATCGCCATTGAGTTGTTCATTAATTGCCGCAATTCGAACATTACTGTCTTTAGCTTGCCATTGGTCTTTTTTGTTAAATAAACGAGAGAAAATCATAATAAACTTGTGCCAATATTCTTAAAATTTGAGCGAAATAATACGTAGATGTTATTTAAACTAACAATTAAATATCGGTGAAATGCGCTATATCGGGTTTAACGCATGGCGTTATTGGTTCATCTTTAGCGGCGCTTGTAAACTCTGCTTTAAGTTGACGTTTGTTTTTATTAACAATTTGCCCGTCACTTCCTATAGATAGCATTTCATCACTATCTAAATGCTTGGCTTGATAAGCCATAATTAATTGTAAAGCAGTATCTCGTTGCGCTTGTTCTACAGCAGTACCTTCAGGCCATTTACCTGTTTCTGCGGCACATTTTAAGCGTAAATACATAGCTTCTGGCATGTGTTCAATGGTGCTTGCTAAATCCATAAATCTCTCTTTAGTGATATGACTTTTTTTAGGTGATGATATTTTCTAAATTATTGCTTTTTACGTTTGAAAAATAGCAATTTAACGCGAATGACGATGTACATAATAAAACCTATTGCACTGGAAACCATCGCTAAAGTATGTTGCCAAGAACCAGGTACAACGTTATCCCAATACATAAATAAGAAGCCACCACAAAATAACAACATGGCAACAAATGAATAATTCATTAACCTTTGCCCTTGGTTTATGCGGTTAATACGATCAATGCTCGCCATCTTGTCACTATCTAATTCGGTTAAATCAACAGCGCAGTGGTTGCACTTTTTTGCTTTATCAGAGATTTTTTTCTTGCAGCTGGGGCAATTGATAACCGCCATTTAGTTACTCTTTATTTATGATAATTTAAGGTAATTATTCTACCTAATTTTGGGCAAAAAAAAACGTCCCTAAGGACGTTTTTATCGTTTATTACTTGCTGGTGCACAAGTTTTTATCCGTTAATCGCTAAACTATCTCTTTTTGTTTGCTAGTTTCTTTCGCTAAGCGTTCTTCCCAGAAAGTAGCCCCCTCAATCCCAAGTTTTTTAGGGTCAAAAGTATAGTGAGTTACCCCAGCTTTTTGTTGCGCTTCATAATCCTTTAAAGCTTTTATTGCGGGTTTTGAAAGGAAGAAAATAATAATAATACCGATAATATTTAGCCAAGCCATTAAACCAACACCAATATCACCGAGCCCCCAAGCTATGCTAGCGGCTTTTACGGTGCCATAGAAAGTTGCAGCTAAAATAACGGCTTTCAACATAAATACCGCACCCGGTATGTTAAAGGTACGTTTGATGTAGTAGATGTTATTTTCTGCAATAAAGTAATATGCAAGTATCGTTGTAAAGGCAAAAAAGAATAATGCTAAAGCGACAAACGGCTTACCTACGCCAGTAAATACGCTATCGACTGCCATTTGTGTAAATTGCGGACCACTTGCAATAACATCACTGGCAACATTTTGTACGATAAAGGCATCACCCATACCATGAACATTATATGTACCAGTAATAATAATCATAAAGGCAGTCGCAGAGCAAACAAATAAGGTGTCAATATAGACAGAAAACGCTTGTACTAAACCTTGTTGTGCCGGATGTTCAACTTCAGCGGCAGCAGCGGCATGAGGGCCTGTACCTTGACCAGCTTCATTTGAATAGACACCACGTTTTACACCCCAGCCAATAGCAGCACCAACCCCTGCCATAGGAGTGAATGCATCACCAATAATCAACATAAATGCGCTAGGTAATTGTGTAATATTTAGGGCAATAATTATTAGCGATATTAATATATAGGCTAAGGCCATAAAAGGTACGACGACTTGAGTAAAGTGAGCAATACGTTTAATACCACCAAAAATGATAAAACCGAGTAATAAAACTATACCCGTTGCCGTATAAAGTTTTGCGTAACTAATAACACCTATGGCTGTTTCAATACTGCCACTATTAGAGAAGACTTGCTCTATAGCAGTACCAATGGTATTTGATTGCACGGTTGGTAATAAAACGCCAGTAGCAAGAATAGTTGCAATGGCAAAAATCCACGCATACCATTTTTGGCCCATTGCTTTTTCTATGTAATAAGCTGGACCACCATGATATTTACCATCGTGCTCTTCCTTATAGATTTGTGCGTTAGCAGATTCAATATAGGCGGTTGCTGCACCAAAAAATGCTACCACCCACATCCAAAAAACTGCACCTGGGCCACCGAAACCGATAGCAGCAGCAACACCAGCAATATTACCCGCTCCAACACGACCTGAAAGTGAGACTGCTAATGCTTGAAAAGATGAAATACCTTGCTCAGAGCTTTTACCAGACATTAATAAACGCCACATCTCAGAAAACTGTCGTAACTGGACAAAACGGGTTAATACCGTAAAGAATAACCCTGCGCCTAAACACAAATAAATTAGGGCTGAACTCCATATATAACCATTAATAATGTTAACAAGTTCTTGCACTTTACCTTCCTCTTATTTTTATAGTTCTTATTAGGTTTTTTATTAAAGTTTACTTATACCATTCCGTATAAAGAAGTGACCACTTAGAACGATATGGGCGACATTAGAACAAATAAGATTTGTGTAGATATAGTCACTCTACATCAAACAAATATTATGCAGTTATCATGGTGCCCATACGTTCCCGAAGGGCGAGTTTTAAAGGTTTATATGCAGCGTTCTTGATTTCGACAAGGGAATAACCATTCTCTTCAATCAACGCCTTGCCTAGAAGCCTTTAAATTCTCGCTAAGAGATCACTTTCTTATACGGATTGGTATTAAATCTTCCAACTATCTAAGATCATCGATCATATGATAAATTGCCGTTAAAAAGTCACGACCCAATAAACTACTACGCATATCAGACCAACCAACACTATAGTCAGGCAGTAAATCGTTATCTTTAAATGGCATTTCTACTGTATACGCTAAGCATTTAAATTGATTTCCAACCCAGTTGGTACCTACCGTTGGATTCGCTTTACCTGGCTCATCTTTTTCATAGCCGCGCTCATCTTGAAATTCCGGGGTTATTGCCAACAAAATTTCTTTAAATTTATCTTCTAGCGCTTTATGGCGAGCATCGTAATTCACAACACCTTCACAACCGGCTAAAAAGTTGATTGGTAAAGCTTCATCACCATGAATGTCTAAAAACATATCCATGCCTGTTTCAAACATTTTTTCACGAACCAAGTAAACTTCTGGGCTACGATCCATGCTTGGTTCTAGCCATTCACGGTTTAAGTTAGCACCAACAGCATTAGTGCGTAAATGACCACGAACACTACCGTCTGGATTCATATTTGGCACAATATAAAAAACAGCTTTATTTAATAATGAACGAGCTACACCGTCGTCTTCATCAAGCAAACGGTCAATAAAACCTTCGGTGAACCACTCTGCCATGGTTTCCCCAGGGTGTTGACGAGCCGTCATCCAAATAACACGCTTGCCCTCACCTTCTTCTCCTATTTTAAGCAAACTCATATCTCGACCATCGAGTGTTTGTCCCAAAACCTGTAATTGGCAGTCTAGATGCATTTGCGCATTATGAAGTAAGTCTTGATGGCGCTCATAGCTATATGGAGAAAAATAAGCAAAATAAACAGAGTCATACTCTGGTGTTAAAGTAATGGTTAGTTTATCACCATCATAAGTCGTTGGTACTCTAAACCAATGGTCACGATCATAAGATGCAACAGCTTGATAATCTTCCCAACCTTCAACATAAGCTGCTTTACCAGCATTTGTTAGGTGAATAATGTGCTCTTGTCTTTCATTGGTTGGGCTAGTATCGGTTTGAAGTTTAAAGTGAAACCACTGGTAGAAGTCTGATTGGTTATCGTGTTTTATTTCACACTGAATATTGCTTGGGTCGGTAGCGTTAATTACGCGGATATTACCGCTATCAAAATTATCTGTAATGTGCATAAGAATTTCTTTATTTTCGGATGAAAGTCACAGTGTACACAAACAAGATTAAGATCACTACAAAGATCTTAGATAAAGACCTAGCTCTGAAGAATACCCCATAGATTTAGCAATTATGATATTTTCTTCGTTAATGACGTAATAACTGGGATATCCACTGACTGAAAGTGATTTTTTGATCACTTCATTGCCTAAAGCAATTGGGAAAGTTAACTGGTGTTGCTTAGTAAATGCTTCAACTTCTTCAACTTTCGAATAATCTAGAGCCACGGCAACGACATCAAGAGCTTCATTTTTTTCATAGACTGCTTGTAAATTTTCAATGCTCATATGACAAACTTGGCACCAAGGAGCAAAAAAGTAGACTACCGTTTTTTTACCTTTAGATTGTAATGATATCGTATCACCAACTATTGTCGGTAAATGCTGTCCGGCAATATGCACCTCGCTGGTTAAGTTAGCATCGGTAGATAGCATACTCGTCTCACGAACCCATGAGATCCCTTGAAAAGCGACAAAAAATATAACGACTTGAATAAGTAAACTACGAAGCAATGTTTTAGTCCTAATAATTAATCAAAAAACAACCCAATTGCTATTAATAGACCCGATCATCGTTAAATAATTTCCTACTGAAACAAAAAAGCGCGGTAAGTACCGCGCTTTAGGTTATTTACTATTAAAATAACTATGATGAAATGTTTGTTAAACCATTCATATAAGGCTGTAATGCCGTTGGAATATCAATGCTGCCGTCTGCTTGTTGGTAGTTTTCTAAAATAGCTACTAATGTACGACCTACAGCTAAACCTGAACCATTTAGCGTGTGCAATAATTCTGGCTTATTTGTTTCACTGTTGCGGAAGCGCGCTTGCATACGGCGAGCTTGGAATGCGCCCATATTTGAACACGAAGAAATTTCACGATAAGTATTTTGCGCAGGCAACCACACTTCTAGATCAAACGTTTTAGTGGCACTAAAGCCAACATCACCACTACAAAGCGTCATGGTTCTGTATGGCAATTCTAGTTTTTCTAAAATCACTTCTGCATGACGAGTTAATTCATCTAGTGCATCAAATGATGTTTCAGGCTTAACAAGTTGAACCATTTCAACTTTATCAAATTGATGTTGACGAATAAGACCACGAATATCACGACCACCAGAGCCTGCTTCACTACGAAAACAAGGTGTGTGTGCTGTCATTTTAATTGGTAAATCGGCTTCATCAACAATTTCATCACGTACTAGGTTGGTAAGTGGTACTTCTGATGTTGGGATCAATGAGAACTTTTTATTAGATAAATCAGTGTGAAATAAGTCTTCACCAAACTTTGGTAACTGACCCGTGCCGTATAAAGAATTAGCATTGACCAAATAAGGCACATACATTTCTTGATAACCGTGCTCTTCGGTATGTACATCTAGCATAAATTGGGCTAATGCACGGTGTAACTTGGCAATTTTACCACGCATAACGACAAAACGTGTACCAGCAAGTTTAGCGCCGCTTTCAAAGTCTAAACCTTTTTCAATGGCTAACCCCAAATCAACATGATCTTTTACTTCAAAATCAAACTCACGTGGAGTGCCCCAGCGTTTCACTTCAACGTTATCATCTTCGTCTTGACCAACAGGCACAGACTCATCAAGCAAGTTAGGAATAGCGCTAGCAATATCGTTGATTTTAGCAAGTACTTCATCTTGTTCAGCTTTAGCTGCATCAAGATCATTACCCAACTGACTAACGGCAGCCAGCAAAGGTGCAATATCTTCACCGCGCGCCTTTGCTTGGCCAATTGATTTTGAGCGAGTGTTTCGCTCACTTTGTAATTCTTGAGTTTTAACTTGAATAGCTTTACGTTGTTCTTCAAGCGCTGTTAATGATTGAGTATCTAATGTATACCCTCTTTTAGCTAATTGCGTAGCAACATTGTCTAAGTCTGTTCTAAGTAGTTTTGCATCAAGCATAATTGTTCACGTATCTGTTTGTTAATTAAAATCTATTTTGCCAAAGCTGAAACCAAGTACAAACCTAGCCCAGCTGCAGCAATGCAAAGGGAAACATTTAATAAAATATTAATGCTCGCCTTAAGCACATCACCTTGTTGTAATAGCAACAAGGTGTCTAATGAAAATGTTGAGAACGTAGTAAAAGCCCCTAAAAAGCCTATACCTATTAACGTTCGGTGTACCTGAATATCTAGCACTTCATGTTCAATTAATTGAAATAGTACACCCATAATAAATGAGCCGCTGATATTAACCATCAATGTCGCAAAAGGGAACCCCTTTCCTAGCCAATTTAACACTAATTGCGAAATATAAAAGCGTAAACTCGCACCACAAGCACCACCAAGGGCGACAAATGCATATATAGTGAAGTTACTGATACCATTAGTCATAGCGTTGCTCACTGCTGTTTTCATTTAATTGTTTTAAATAATTTAGCTTATCTAGTAGTTGCTTTTCTAAACCACGATCACTCGGTTGATAAAATTCAGTATTATAGCTAGGCGCTTGGGCCAATGCTTCGGGAAAGTAGTTTTCACCTGCAGCAAAAGCATTTGGTTCATTATGGGCATAACGATAATCCACGCCATGACCTAAGTTTTTAGTGATATCACTGGTCGAGTTTTTTAAATGATTAGGTACATCTAAGCTTGCTGTTTGCTGCGCTAATTGCATGGCTTCATTAAATGCAGTGTACACGGCATTACTTTTGGGTGCTAACGCCATATACACAGCAGCTTGAGCAATAGCGCGTTCACCTTCACTTGGCCCAACACGGTGATAAGTATCCCAAGCATTAATGCCAATTTGAATTGCGCGAGGATCGGCATTGCCAATATCTTCGCTGGCAATGGCTAATAAACGCCTTGCGACATATAAAGCATCACCACCGCCCGTTAAAATTCTCGCATACCAATATAAAGCTGCATCTGGGTTAGAGCCGCGAACCGACTTATGAAATGCGCTGATCAAATCATAAAATGCATCGCCGCCTTTATCATATAAGGCGATTTTGCTACCTGCGACCTGATTAATCAGTTCAACACCAATTTCTTTCTGATTTTGCTTTACACTGACACTATCTAGACAATTCTCTAGAAGATTTAATAACCGTCTTGCATCACCATCGGCTCGGTTTAAAAGACTTTGCTTAGCATCATCGTCCAATGAAATGTTCAGTGCTTGTTCTTTTTCTTGGGTGGCTACAGCTCTATTTAGCACTTGAATTAAATCATTTTTAGTGAGCTTTTTAAGGGTATAAACACGAGCACGGGATAATATTGCTTGATTGAGTTCAAACGCAGGGTTTTCAGTGGTGGCGCCAATAAAAATAATAGTGCCATCTTCAATATAAGGTAAAAAGGCATCTTGTTGTGATTTATTAAACCTATGTACCTCATCTACAAACAAAACGGTTCTGTTTTGTTGAGTGTGAGACGTTGCCCGCACTTTTGCTTGTTCTATCGCTAAACGTATTTCTTTTATGCCAGAGGTAACTGCCGAAATTCGAATCACTTTTGCATTAACATAGTTGGCAATAATTTCAGCTAGTGTTGTTTTACCACTGCCCGGAGGCCCCCAAAAAATAAGTGAGTGGCAGTGCCCTTGTTCAATTGCGGTACGTAATGGCGAATCAGATGCAAGAATATGCTCCTGACCGACATAATCAGAAAGTTTTTGCGGACGCATCTTTGCAGCAAGTGGCGCAATTTTTTTATATTCTGACGAAGCAGCACCTTGGTTTTGTGGTGAAGTCTGTGAGTCAAAATCTAAAAAACTTGTTTGCCGATTTTCTGTGTTCAACTGTGCTTGCCTTTTATTTAAATTTAATAGGATAGTTTATCGTTGATCATCTATTTGCACGCCATTAGGAACGTCAAAGTTGAATAAATCACTATTAGGCGCTTGCTTATCATCAAATTTAGTTAATGTTACATGGCTTAACTGCCCTGTTGCATCTAAAAATGAAAATTGACTGAGCTCGCCACCGTTATCTTTACTATTAAAAATAAGCGTTAAACTTTTTATTTGGCTATTTTTGTCATTGGCAGTAATAGTAAAAGACTCACTATTATCTTTTGCAGCATTTAAGTTTTGTGCAACGCTATATTGTTGCCATAAGGTTTCGTCTTTACTGGTTAAGAGTAAAATTGGTGTACGTGCGATGGCTGCTGACAACGAATAGATGCTGACTTGTTCAATCCAAGGGTTGTAAAACCAAACATTTTCACCATCTGAAACAATAGAAAGTTCATCTGGGCTGATTACCTGCCAATTAGCTAAATTGGGTTTGCTGATAGCAAGTTTGCCGGTACTCTCTTCTATTAGTTCTCCCGACTCACTGACAACTTGTTGGGTAAAATCAGCGCTAAAAAAATCAAGAGAGCTAAGTTTATTCATCAATAATGCTTTGCTACCAGATTGCTGTGTTATAGCAGGTAAGGTTTTAAGGGGTAACTCATTTTCGTGAGCGCTAACACTATCAGGGTTAACGCTAAAGGTAAGCGCTGCAATAACAGCACTTAATACAATATTCTTTTTCATAATCAAATCGGGTAATCACTTTAGTCTTTTATAGGAGGTGGGGCTAATACTTCACGCGCACCGTTATGGCCAGCATTTGACACCACACCTTGAATTTCCATTTGCTCAACAATTCTTGCTGCGCGATTGTAGCCAATTCTAAACTGTCTTTGCACACTTGAAATAGATACTCGACGTTTTTCTGTAACAAAATTAACGGCTTCATCATATAAGGCATCTAACTCTTCATCACCACCTTCTGGTTGTTCACCCGGTAATAACGTATCTTCATCACCAGAGCCCGATAAAATCTCTTCGATATAATTTGGTTCACCGCGCTGCTTCCAGTCATTTACAACAGCATGAACTTCGTGGTCATCAATAAAAGCACCATGTACACGGGTTGGAACACCGGTACCTGGCGGTAAATAAAGCATATCACCCATACCAAGTAATTGCTCTGCACCTTGTTGATCCAATATGGTACGAGAGTTTAAACCTGATGAAACTTGAAAAGCCATTCGTGTTGGAATATTGGCTTTTATTAAACCAGTAATGACATCAACAGAAGGTCTTTGTGTTGCTAAAATTAAATGTATACCTGCTGCCCTTGCCTTCTGGGCAATACGAGCAATAAGCTCTTCCACCTTCTTACCGACTATCATCATCATGTCAGCAAATTCATCGACAATAACAACAATGCTTGGTAGTTTTTCTAATACAGGCGGTGTTTGATCTAAGCCGTCACTTGGTTGCCAAAGCGGGTCGATAAGAGGAGTCCCCGCTTCTTTAGCAGCAAGAATCTTTTTGTTATAACCCTTTAAATTTCTAACACCTAAGGCAGACATTAGTTTATAACGCCTTTCCATTTCACCCACGCACCAGCGTAAGGCGTTGGCGGCATCTTTCATATCGGTAACCACTTCAGATAATAAGTGTGGAATGCCTTCATAGACGCTTAATTCAAGCATCTTAGGATCTATCATGATCAAGCGTACATCTTCAGGTGTTGATTTATAAAGAAGGCTAACAATCATGGTGTTAACACCAACAGATTTACCTGACCCCGTGGTACCGGCAACTAATAGATGTGGCATTTTTGCTAAATCAACCACCACAGGTTCACCAGCAATATCTTTACCCAGTACCATAGTTAAAGCAGATGATGACTCTTCAAAGGCAGTACATGAAATGACTTCACTTAAATGCACCACTTCTCTGTGTTTATTAGGCAATTCTAAGCCAATAACTGACTTACCTGGAATGACTTCAACAACACGAACACTAATGGCTGATAGCGCTCTCGCTAAATCTTTAGATAAAGAAGTAATTTTACTTACTTTCATACCCGGCGCTAAATCTAATTCAAAGCGAGTGATCACAGGACCTGGGTAAACAGCAACAACTTGAGCCTGCACTTTAAAATCAAGCAATTTAGCTTCAACCAAACGGCTAACTTGCTCTAACTCTTCTTTGTTAATTGGATTTTGAGCTTTATCAGCTCTATCAAGTAAATCAATTGAAGGCATGCCTTCAAAGGCTTCTTCTTCATTAACAACTAGGTTTACTTGGCTATCGTCGCTACTACTAACAACTTCGCTAGTATTGTAATCATCAGCCGCTATATCATCGGCTACGGTAATTTTTTCTACATCAGCAAAAGCAGCTGCTATTTCTGCATCGCTAACATGTTCTTGCACGTTACCAGCTATAGGGCCAGACATTAGCTCTTCAATATCGACAAAAGGCTCTTTCACTTCATGAGTGCTTTCTGGTGCAATTATTTCAGGCAGTGAAGGTTTGGCTGGTTTTTCATTAGCCTCAACAAGCAAAGCTTTTTCTGCAGGCTCTGCCTTAACTTTCTGGTCTGGAGCGACGCCAAACTTATCTTTAATATAACTTGGAAGATGCTGAATAAAAACAGCACCTGCAATGGTATATCGACCAATATTGTCAATAAAGTGTAACCATGAGAAACCTGTTAATAATACAAAGCCCGCACAAGTAAACATTAAGAAAATTAGTGTTGAACCTACAAAGGAAAAATAAGGTAATAATGTTTTGCTAACAACATCACCCAATATGCCACCTGCGGAGAAATAAAATAAGTCATCAAAATTCATGCTAGCTAATGAAGTAATGCCAAGGTAAAACATCAAAAAGCCAATAAGTTTCAATCCTAACGTTAAATAATCTAGCTGCATTAACTGATGAAATTTTTGAAATAACAACCAACCAATAATGGCGACAACAAAAGGTAAGGTGTAGGCAAGGAAACCGAATAGGTTTAATAGTAGATCTGAAAGATAGGCACCTACCGCACCGCCTAAATTTCTTACTGGCGTTTGATAGCCTGTTTGCGCCCAGCCGGGATCAGCTGCATCAAAACTAAATAATGCCAACATCAAAAACATAGCAAACATGCTAAAAAACAGTAATCCTGTTTCGAGTAGACGTTGCACACCAGTTAATTGCTGATTTACAGGTTCGTTTGAAGCTGATTCATTAAGCTGTTGCTCAGAGTTTTTTAAAATTTCGGCTGACAATGACAGAGTCCATGGAAAGAATAATGATTATAAAGAAGTAAAATAACAAATTATCGCTTAATAGGTAACATATTCGTGGATTTTATTTCATCCATAACCACATATGTTCGACTTTCACTCACCGCTGGCAGCCTTAATAAGGTATCACCTAACAATTGACGGTAAGCAAGCATATCTTTCACCCGAGTTTTTAATAAAAAATCAAAATCCCCTGAGACTAGGTGGCATTCTTGAATAACATCTAATTCATGCACTGCATTGGCAAAATCATCAAACACATCAGGGCTGGTTTTAGTCAGGGTAATTTCTACCAGCACAAGCAAAGCGACATCTAGTTTTGCGGGATTTAAATTAGCTTGATAATTAAGAATATAATCTTCTTTTTCAAGGCGCTTTACCCTTTCTAAGCAAGGGGTTGGACTTAAACCAACTCTTTTTGATAATTCAACATTAGATAAACGGCCATTTTTTTGTAATTCAACTAAAATGTTTTTATCGATGCGATCAATTTTTTTATTATCTGGTGAAGTCATAATTTATATAACTCTAAATTTATTGGCTTATTCAGAATTATATATCGCAAAAACAAAAATTACGACAGGTTAATCTAATAAATTATTATTATACTAGTCGCATCTAAAACAAAGTGACTTCACTCTAAGAAGCCACATAAACTACAATAAGTTAACTTAAGAGAACATATTATGATTATTGGTGTACCTAAAGAAATTAAAAATCACGAATACCGCGTAGGCATGGTGCCAGCTAGTGTGCGAGAATTAATAGAGCACGGTCACAGTGTCGTAGTTGAAACAAATGCAGGCATCGGCATTGGTTTTACTGATGAAGATTATATTAATGTTGGCGCTTCTGTTTTAGCCAAAGCAAGCGATGTATTTGCTCAAGCCGAGATGATTGTAAAAGTAAAAGAGCCGCAAGCCGTTGAGCGCGCAATGTTACGAGAAGGCCAAGTATTATTTACTTATTTACACCTTGCCCCAGATCCAGAACAAACTAAAGATCTTGTTGATTCAAAAGCTATTTGTATTGCGTATGAAACAGTAACAGATGATTTTGGTGGGTTACCACTATTAGCCCCAATGTCAGAAGTTGCTGGTCGTATGTCAATTCAAGCTGGCGCACAAGCATTAGAAAAATCAAATGCGGGTCGCGGTATGTTACTTGGTGGTGTTCCTGGTGTTGAGCCAGCAAAAGTAGTTGTTATTGGCGGCGGTATGGTTGGTAACAACGCTGCACAAATGGCTGTAGGTATGGGTGCTGATGTTACTGTTCTTGATAGAAATACAAATGTATTGCGTAAATTAGATGCTCAGTTTGGTAATAAAATCAAAGCGATTTACTCAACTGCTGACGCACTAGAAAAACATGTTCTTGAAGCTGACTTAGTTATTGGTGGTGTTTTAATTCCAGGTGCTGCAGCACCAAAACTTGTCACTAAAACTCATATCAAAAATATGAAACCTGGCGCTGCTATTGTAGATGTTGCCATTGATCAAGGTGGTTGTATTGAAACGTCACACGCTACAACCCATGCTGAACCAACTTATATTGTTGATGATGTAGTTCATTACTGTGTTGCTAACATGCCAGGCGCTGTGCCGCGCACGTCTACTTTTGCACTAAATAATGCAACCTTACCTTATATCATTCAATTAGCTAATAAAGGTTACAAGCAAGCATTAAATGACAATCAACATTTATTAAATGGTTTAAATGTTATTGATGGCAAAGTAACAGTTAAAGAAGTTGCTGAAAACTTGGGTTATGACTTTGTAGCCCCAGGTACTGCGCTTAATGCCTAGTTAATCATTACATAAAACTTTTTATAAAGAGCATCGCCTTTACGGTTATGCTCTTTTTTTATACCAAAAATAACTTAATAACTTTTATCACTATACAGCCTTGATATAACATCTTATCATCCCAATTAATTAACTAATTCTGCTATTTATCTATTTTGGAGACACCATGAGCGACGTTAGACATTGCCCATTACTTATTTTAGGCTCAGGCCCTGCTGGTTACACGGCGGCAGTATACGCTGCACGCGCAAACTTAAAGCCTGTGATGATCACAGGTATGCAACAAGGTGGACAGTTAACTACCACAACTGATGTTGAAAACTGGCCTGGTGATGCTGATGATTTAACCGGCCCTGCATTAATGGAGCGTATGCAAAAACACGCTGAGAAATTTGATACTGAAATTATCTTTGATCATATTGAGTCAGTAGACTTTTCTTCTAAACCATACAAATTGACAGGCAGCAGCGAATATACTTGTGACGCGTTAATTATTTGTACTGGTGCATCAGCGCAATATTTAGGTCTTCCTTCTGAAGAAGCCTTTATGGGACGTGGTGTATCAGCTTGTGCAACATGTGATGGCTTCTTTTATAAGAACCAAAAAGTGGCTGTTGTTGGTGGTGGTAATACCGCTGTTGAAGAAGCACTATATTTATCAAACATCGCCAGTGAAGTTCACTTAATCCATCGTCGTGATGAATTCCGCTCTGAGAAGATTCTCACTGCCCGTTTAAAAGATAAAGTTGAAAACGGCAATATTATTTTACACACAGACCGAACGTTAGATGAAGTACTCGGCGACAACATGGGCGTAACGGGTTTACGTTTAAAAGATACTAAATCTGATGCAACTGAAGAAATTGATGTTGCTGGTGTATTTATTGCGATCGGTCACAAGCCAAACACAGATATTTTTAAAGGCCAATTAGCAATGAATAATGGCTACTTAAAAATTCAAAGTGGCACTGAAGGTAATGCAACACAAACTAGCGTTGAAGGTATTTTTGCTGCAGGTGATGTTGCTGATCATATCTACCGTCAAGCTATTACTTCTGCCGGCGCTGGTTGTATGGCAGCATTAGATGCTGAACGTTTTCTTGACGCCCAGTAGACTCAAGTAAAACAAAGTAAGAATAAGAAGGCTAAAATGCTATATCAACTTAATGACAGTAGTTTAGCCTTCCCTCCACTGCATTGTGCATTAGATGAACCCAATGGCCTATTAGCTATTGGTGGTGATTTATCCCCTGCGAGATTAGTTGCCGCTTATCAGCAAGGTATTTTTCCTTGGTTTAGCGACGGCGAACCCATAATGTGGTGGTCACCCGATCCTCGCGCCATAATTCAGTTAAACGATTTACGCATTAACCGCACCTTAAGAAAAGTAATTAAAAAATCTCCCTACACCGTCACACTCAATACAAACTTTGAGCAAGTTATTCAACTTTGCGCTGATGCACCATTTCGTGATGATGCCACATGGATTGTTGATGACATGCAAGCAGCTTATTTGAATTTACATAAGCTGGGCCATGCACATTCCATTGAAGTTTGGCAACAAGATGGCGATGACAAAATATTGGTAGGTGGCTTATATGGTGTTGCTATTAATGGTTTTTTCTCCGGTGAGTCAATGTTCTATAAAGCCAGTAATGCCTCAAAAATCGCCTTACTGGCACTTGCTAAGCTTTTATCCGAAATTGAAGTAAACTTTATTGATTGTCAACTACTTAACCCTTTTTTAGATGATATGGGGGCAATAGAAATATCACGCAATGATTTTATCAACCAAAAAGAAACTGCTATAAATAAAGTAGTACCAGAAAATTTCTGGCGCCCTAGAGAATTGTTAATCACAGAGTAGTGCTAGTTGTATGAATGACAACAGTTTTAAAATAGGTATAACCGAAACTTTCCCTTGTAGTTATTTGCCTGAAGAGAAAGAACGTTTACTTATTGCCGTAGATGAGCGCTTACAAAATAATAAGAGCTATAGCTTATTAATGTCTGAGGGGTTTCGCCGCAGTGGTGAACAAAGTTATCGACCTCATTGTCCACAGTGCAACGCTTGCAAATCAATTCGAGTATTAGTCAATAACTTTAAAGCCAGTAAAAGTCAGAAAAAATCATTAAAAAGAAATAACCAGTTTATTATTAAGCAATCTAACGAGCTTAAAGATAGTTATTACCCTTTATACGAAAAATATATCAACACCTGCCATCAAGAGGGCAGCATGTACCCTGCTTCTTTTGAACAATTTAAAAGTTTTTTATCCTGTAAGTTAACCAAGCAGCTTTTTATTGAAACATGGCATGATATTGATGGAGAGCTGCAACTTATCTGTGTTGCCGTAACAGACGTGCTTACTAATGGTTTATCGGCTGTTTATACTTTTTACCACCCTGACTATAAAGCAAATGGTTTAGGTGTTTTTTCAATTTTGACTCAAATAAAGCTATGCAAACAACTTGATTTACCTTTCCTTTACCTCGGTTATCAAATAGATGATTGTCAAAAAATGAATTATAAAAACCGCTACTTTCCTTACGAAGAATTTATCAATGGCAAATGGAAATTAGTAGAAAAAACCACCAAAAGTGAAAACCAATCAGAAAAAAATATAAATATAGCAAAGAATAATAAATAAACAGGCGCAAAGCTTTACTTTAGTCGTGCAATTAGGCATCATTCGCGCAGCTTTTTTTATCAGCTATAAAATCTATAAAGATTTAGGTTTTTTAGCTTTTTTGCAAAACATATAGAGGTTTAGCGCCCCATGGCGAAAGAAGAAAATATTGAAATGCAAGGTACGGTTTTAGATACCCTACCTAACACTATGTTCCGTGTAGAACTAGAGAATGGCCACGTTGTTACCGCTCATATTTCAGGTAAAATGCGTAAAAACTACATTCGTATTTTAACTGGCGATAAAGTAACTGTTGAGTTAACGCCATACGACTTATCAAAAGGTCGCATTATTTTCCGTGCAAGATAATTATTTTATAAAAGTAACATTAATACTTGGATAAAATCGAACATGACAGACTAGATACTAAAACTATTTAGGTCTCAAAAGAAAACCAGCTACTTTATTTTAAAGCGCTGGTTTTTTTATACCTGTTTTATCTGTGCTTAATCTTATACCAAGTACGTTAATTAATTGTTCACTTAGCGAGAATTAAAAGGCTTAAAGGCAAGGCATTGATTGAAGAGAATGGTTATTCAGGAGAATATGCTCCTGCATTCTCTAATAAGCTACATCCATGTAGCGTCCTTGTCAAAATCAATAACGAAGCATGTAAGCCTTTTAAACTCGCCCTTCGGGAGTTCATTAGCGAACTGATAACCGCTCAAAATTAATAAAATATAGAATAACTATGTTTAAGTAATTTTGTTTGTTCTAAGCTCGCTAATGTAACTCTAAGTTGACTAATTTATTAATGTAATTGGTATTAATAGTGAATTAATATCAACTACCCAATGACAGTATTAAACGCTATTCAGGCATCGCCATATTAAAAGCATTAAGTTTGTGGCCATCAAGATCTCTAAAGTAGCCCGCATAAAATCCTGACATTTCACCGCGAGGACCTGGTTCACCTTCACAAGTAGCACCTAGCTCTATCGCTTTTTTATAAAAAGCATCCACTTTATCGGTTGAATCTAGCATGATAGCAACCATAGTACCGTTACCAACCGTGGCAGGCTTGCCATCAAATGGCTTGGTTACAGAAATACCCGGTTTATCTGGTGCTGTAGCCCATGCAACAAATTGCTCAGTTTCTAAAAAACGACCTGCTCCTATGGTACTGAATAACTGGTCATAAAAAGCAACGGCTCTTTCTAAATCATTTGTACCTAAAGTAACATAACCTATCATGGTAAATTCCTTCTATTGGTTAGCAATAATATTTTATTCACAGTGAATAAAACTAAAACTAAGCATAAGAAGTTAGCAAACTTTTATCAAACTGTTCAGCACTTAATGTTAAGTTTTTGTTAGCAATTGTTTCATTAACTGAGCTTAAATCTTTTTCAACCTTAGATATGGTCAAGGTGTTGTCATCAAGTAGATAAACCAATTTTAAGCTTTGATAATAATAAAGCAGGATAATTAAGGCATTTTCATTGCCATCGTTAGCATCAGCCTTAATTTTAACGAGTTTTCTGAAAATTTTATTTTGTAATTGTTTTAACTGCCACACATAGTAAATCTCTTTAAAAAATTCACTGCCTTTTATGCTGTGTAAAATTGCTGCACAGGCAAGCAATGCTAGAACAACTCCTAATAAATTGTATTTAAAATTACTAACACCTTCTTGTTCAAAATTTAAAATAAAAAGTTGTGCGAAGGCCAGTGCCAAAATAGTTAATGTTGCGATAAAGCCGGCTATCACTATGTTTAAACGCTTTCGATAAAGTGCTTTATCAATATTGATTAATTGCATTGATGAGTTTCCAATAAAAAAGTCCAATTAAATAAAAGTTAAATAAATATCAATCTATATCAGTTTCAGACCTGAGTAGCGTTTTACTGCCCGAGAAACACCTTGCTGCCAAGCGTATTGGTTAGTTGCAACCGTTAAGAAGCTTTTAGCTCGAGTAATACCGGTATAGAGTAATTCTCGACTGAGTAATGGGCTATCACCTTTAGGTAACACCATGGCGACATGATTAAACTCACTGCCTTGTGTTTTATGTATTGTCATAGCGTATACCGTTTCATATTTTGGCAAACGCGACGGTAAGAAACTTTTATAGGCGGCCATTGTATGCTTATCTTGTGTCATATGCTTATCTTTTTGAACATTTTTTTCAGGTATAGCTTGCTCAAAAAATGCCATTAAATGATTTGAGCTGCCATCACTTTTTGGCTCTACCGACCAAAGCAAACCAATATCCCCGTTAAATAGGCCGAGCTTATAGTCATTTTCACTGATCATAATCGGCATACCGTGATATTTTTGATTTTGCTGGTTGAAACTCGTACTGCCAGCTATTAATTCTTGAATCAATTGGTTAATAGCTTCAACACCATACTCTCCTTGGCGAGTAACACATAAAACTCTAAATTTAGCTAATAATTCAAAAGCTTCTTCTATACTCTGGCAACCAGAAATCCCGTGATAATACTGTTTAACTAAGGGCGTTAACCAAGTTTTCAGTTCATCATTCACTAACGATAATTGAGAAGTACTAGCAGATAAACTTCCCTGATGTTCAGTTAATAACTGCCAACTTTGTTCAACATCACTATTAATAACGTTAGTGGCGAGTTTTCCTATGCCACCTTCACCATCAAAGCGTCGGCTTTTCATTAAAAAGCTTAAATGATCACTAGTTTGATCACTAGTACAATTAAATGACTCAATCAATCTCTCTTCATCTATTTGGCATACCTGCGCGAGGTAGTGATAATTACTATTGCTGTAACCATTATGAGGCCTAGGGGCAATATCAGCTAAAACACTACCGACAGCAACTGAAGGCAGTTGATCGGCATCGCCTAGCAAAATGACTTTTGTTGTCGGTTTAAGGGCTCTAAAAACCCGGGTCATCATGGGTAAATCCACCATAGAAACTTCATCAATGAGTAAGACATCGTAATCTAGTAAATTATTTTGATGATGACGAAAATTAGGACTATTTGGGATAACGCCCAGTAAACTATGAATTGTTTGTGCGTTTGTTGGTATATCTGCCAAAATATTTTTATCAATTACATCAGCAAAACCGGCAATGGCCTTGTTAATTGATTCTGTTAGTCGTTGCGCCGCTTTTCCAGTGGGAGCAACTAAAGCAATGGCTAGCTTGTTATTACTACCTTGTTTTTTAGCGAGCATAAGTAATGCTGCCAACAATTTTGTAACCGTATAGGTTTTACCTGTACCTGGACCGCCAGCAATAACACTAAAATCTTTATTAATAGCATTGGCTACGGCTAGTTGTTGCCAATCAATTTCTGATTGTGGTGAGTCTAATTCAGGAAATAAGACTTGCATACAATGACTGACATCCTTAGCTGTGGGCTGTGTAACGGGCGTAAGTCGAGTATTGATTGCCTGAGTTAATTCAGATTCAAATAAATAATAGCGGCGCATATAGAGTTTATTTTGCTCAAAGACTATTATTTCTTGATCGGTGAAGTTTATCGGTAATTGACTAAGTAATTGCTGCAATGTCGAAGAGTTTGGAAAATTAAAGCCTATATGGGTATTTTGGCCACTATCATCTTGCGCACTTCCCCAGCACTGCCCGGCTATAACATCAATAGGCAAGCAGCTGTGTCCTGCTCTAACATGCGCGCTTAATACCATGAATAAGTAAAACAGTTGTGTTTGTTGTTCATCAGTAAATTGCAATTTCCCTGCATTTGATATCATTAGTGCTTGCGATATTTCTTTGGCAAAAAAGTAATCGATGGCTTCAATGCCACTAACTTGTTGCTGAAATTGAAGGTAAGAGTGTGGCAAAGCCTGTTTATTCATTAATGTCATTAACTTAACACCTCGGCTTTGCTTTGCTGATCTGAAATTGACTGGCCTGAAACTGATTTACCTAGAAACAACGCATCTAACTTTGTTAACTCATCAAGGGTTATCTTTCGATAATAAACACCTGCACCTTGATATTGTTTATTGTTACTCATGCCACGTAAATATAGATAATAAATGCCACCAAAATGCTTTTCGACATCGTAATCAGGCAAGTTGAGTTTTAAATAGCGATGAAGCGCCAAGCTGTAGATAAGATATTGTAAATCGTAGTAGTTTTTTTCAATATTCGCTTTCATCGCATCATGATTATAGTCAGTGTAATTGTCCCCTAAATGGCTAGATTTATAATCACAGACAAAGTATTTCCCCTCATGTTCAAAGACTAGATCGATAAAGCCGTGCATCATGCCTTTAAGTGATTGATAACGAGGCAGTGCTACTTGGCTATTTCGATGATCGGTTAGCAATTTAGCTAGGATATCGGTTTTAGCTGCATTCATGGGAAAATAAAACTCACTTTCACGCATTGTTTTAGACAATGGAATATCAGCCAAACAAAAGTCTGTTTTATCTTCTGATTCTTTAGTTAACGGCGTAAGTAATACTTGCTCAAGCCAAGCAACCAAATCCTCTTCGCTAAAAGGTGCAGTCAAGTCTCCATATTTTATTAATGGCCACTTAATCGATTCTGACCAATTAGCGTGGGCAAAATCTGTGTGCTCTAAAATATCATGTAATAAATTACCACTGTGCGCCCCTTTAGCTAAGGCAAACCTAAGTAAGCTGTCATCTTGGCTATAAAGTGCTTTACCAGTGAGTTCATTAGTTTCAACTGTGTCCCTATCAGGGCTTGAAATACCGCCATGACGTAAGTTTCGACTTAAGGCAGAAAAAGAGCTTAACCACCAATCGCGCTCAATTTTACTGGTGAATTTACTCACCGTTAAACTATCAGTGCTTTCAATAGTTTGCTGAGTTGCACGCTTTGGAATAATGTCTTCTAAACATTGAGCCTTATAGCCGATGGATTGCTCAGCTTTACCTGATAATGTTTGAATAGCACTTTTAATATCTTCTTCTGCTTGCCATTGCAGCGTTTTACCAAGCGGCGACAAATGATACTTATCAAAGGGAGCAATCATTAGATAGCAGCGATGCTCTGCACGGGTGATGGCAACATAGAGTAAGCGAATTGTTTCAGCATAGACTTCATTTGCCATGGCTATTTTCGCTTGTTCATCTCCCCCGAGTGATAAGCATAAATTGCCCTGTTCATCATGGTATTCAAGATAACTGATATTTTGATTAGCAAATTTAAGCGGGTCTTTATGCTTGCAGGCAAAAGGAATAAAAACCACCGGATACTCTAAACCTTTTGAGCCATGCTGAGTGATAATGCGAATGAGGTTACCATCATTTTCTAAACGAAGCTCAGCTTCAAGCTCTGCATTAATATTCTCTTGATTACATTGCAACTCAAACCAATGGATAAGCTCTTGAGGCTGCAAAAAACGTTGACTCGCGCCTTGTAAAATTTCGAACAAGTGCAAAATATTTGTTAAGGCTCTATCTTTACTCTCTGCTGGCAATTGAAATTGTTGGTGCATTAGCGTGATTGCCATGGCAATAAAACCTTGTTGTTGCCATTGTTGTTTATAATCACTAAAAGCAAATTTAAGCTGCTGGTAGGCTAATTCATCTTGTTGAAGCTGATACAGCTTAACGGCATTAAATCCGAGTAAACCACAGGTCAAAGCTGCTACATATTGGCGTTCATCTTCAACGGTTAATATGCCTTTTAATAAGGTCAATAACTGTTTTGCTTGTTCGCTATGAAATAGGTTAGCTCTATCAGATAGAAAGACACTCGCTAAATCAGCATCCTGCAGCGCCTGTTTGATATAATTTGCTTCGCGAGTATCTCTTACCAAAATGGCAATATCTTGTGGGTTACACTGCTCGCTCTCAAGTAAGTGGATAATTTCATTAGCGCACCAGGTTGCCATTAACGGGCAGGCATAACTTTGCGTTACAGCGCCTTTATTTTCTGTATCAGCCGTAAAATGGATAAATTGTAATGCTCTATTGTCATGTTCTTTGTTATCAGCATTATGGTGACCTATACTAACTTCGTTGTTACTTTTTTCTGATTCAGTTGCTTGGACTTTACCGGCCTTTACCGCCTGATAAGGAATGCCATAACCAAACACACTGTCATCCGCTTTCTCTGGCTGAGCTAAAAACACTTGGTTATAAGCATTTACCATGTCTGGGCTAGAGCGGTAATTGGTATCCATTAACCAGTGATACTCACAACCATGTCGAGCGGCTAAGTAAGCGAAAATATCGCCCCCTCGAAAGCCATAAATAGCCTGTTTAGGGTCGCCAATTAAATATAAAGCGGCATTATTGAATTTAGCTTGCTCACTGTAATAAATGCTCTGCAAAATAGAAAACTGTTTCGTGTCAGTATCTTGAAACTCATCCACTAAGGCAACTGGATACTGTTTTAATAGTGTTGTTGCTAAAGGCTCGTCCTTAGATTTTTGCTGAAATGCTAAGCTTTCAGCCAAGGTAGCAATTAAATCATCAAAACCTAATAGGTTTAATTTTGTCTTTTTAGACTGAACCTGCTCTCTAATTTGATAAACCGCTTTGCGAACTAATTGATAGGCATTAGCTTGGTTTATTTTTTTGGCTAAATGCTTTTGCTCGGTTTTAATGCTTTTACAGTAAGTCAGCACCTGAGCTAATAGCACTTTAAAAGCCTTAGGGTGACGATTGCCATTAAGTAAATAGTCGGGAATGGATGTTTGAACGGCTTTAAGCAATGATATTTCATCATCACACAAACTAACCTGCTCTAACCAGTACAATAATTTAGTCAATTCTTCAGCCCTAACGGCTTGCTCTTGTGGCTTTTTATGGGTTATTAAGCCTTCTTGCAGTAACGATTCGTTATCAATTAGCGCTAAACGAGCTTGTTTGGCTAAACTGATGAAATCACTAACCAAAGTGCTGCTGTTAATGGTAGTTAATTGACTCTGTTGATTAATCGCCTTATTAAAACTTGCGATAAACTTATCAGGTGTAGACCAAAATTGTACAATTAATGCGAAGCTGTCGGCATTTTCTTTTGCCAGTTGGCGATACCAATCTTGGCAGGCCTCTAAAATATATTCAGCGCTACTGGTCGTTAAATTAGCATTAAATGGCAAACCACTGGCAAAGGCATGTTGAGCGATAGCACGTTGACAAAAACCATGAATGGTAAATATTGCCGCTTCATCTAAAAATAATAACGCACGTTTTAACAAGAACTCTATTTTGTCAAAGCTAAGGCGTTCACTAATTGCTTGAAAGTAATTATCTCTTTCACAAAGCTCATGCCAATTAGTTAATGCTTCTCGAATAAAACTGTCGATACGACCGCGCAGCTCTTGAGTCGCATCTTTAGTAAAAGTCATCAATAAGATTTCTTCTACCTTTAACTCTCGCTCAAGCAATAAGCGTAAATAAATACGGGTAATATTATAAGTTTTACCCGTACCAGCACTGGCTTCAATAAGGTGTTTGCCTGTTAGTGGAATATCGGCAGCGTTTAAATTAGCTAAGGTCATTATTGCTTTGCTCCACTTAACTTTTTAACCCATTGATACATATTTTTATAAATGTTTTCAATCGCTTCAATATTATCGTCAATTTCAGGGCATTGAGGCCAAAAGTAATCTATGTAAGCATCTTGACCAAAACCATAACTGGACTCAGTCCCCTGCCAAATTTGCTCAAAACGCGCTTGAGTCATTTCAACAGGTTTGCCCCTACTGGTTTTAAAAGCTTCAGCACCAAGACTGGCATTTAACAATAATGGCTGCTGCAAACCATCAAAATAAGTTTGTAATAAGTGAGTCAACAGTGCCTTAACACTTTTCTGTGAGGCAATATCGTCACTGTCTGTCTCTATTTGGTTATTAATAGCGAAAGACTCAGATTTTTGCGACTTAGTATTAAAGTAAATACCGCGTGCAGCTGTGACTTGACTAAGTATGTTGTCTTGATAGTCCTTAGCATCACAATTTTGTTGTTGCCAAAGCCAAACGATTAACTGCTGTAAATACATAGTAAAAAGATCTTTGGGTTTAGCCGTTGAGCTACGGTAAAACGCTAAACAAGCCCTCTGCTCTGTCACTTTAACTGGTAGTTGAGTAGTTAATTCAACATCAGTATTAGTGTTTAACTCAAGGGTCACGGTGCAAGTGACAGGCTCAGGGTTGTCTAATTGTTGGTCAATTATTTCATTTGCAAATTGAGCACTGTCATCAAGCCAAACTGCGTAGTTATCAGCCATTGTCGGTAAGTCGGGGAAGTCGCCAGACAGCTTGGCTGTTTGCAAAACTTGCTCAATACTTGTTTGCTCATTGGTTATTAAGTTTGCTGCTAGTAAGTCTTCTCTTAACAGATAACTTGCTAAAAAATCGGCTGTAAAGGGCTCAACATCGTCTAACTGGCGGCTATCATCCAAGAAGTAAAGGTTTAATGAGTGTTGGGCAAAAACTTTACTTGGGTGTTGAAAGAACTGAATTAACTCTTTTGAACTGAGCGTGATAACTTGTTTGCCATTGTTCAATTGAGCTAATTCTGACTCAATAATGAATGCTTGTTGGCTGCTTTTTAGTGAAGATTGTGAGAACTTCAACCAATTAGCATCAAAGCTTGGTTTTATTGATGACATTGCCTTTGGGTGCGCTTGATAGTTTGCCTCGCTAAATGGCTGCATGGGAATTTGATTAATATTATTTTCACTGTGATCAGCATCAAATTGCCAGCCATAACCATTAGCCAGATAATCCATCAATTCTTTTAATACTAACGAAGGCTGTTTTTCATTATTATTCTTAATGTTTTTCCCCTGATAGCTTAAATATAAAGCTTGTCTTGCGGAGATTATCGCTTCTAAAAATAAGTACCTGTCATCACCACGTCGAGATCTATCGCCAAATTTCGCTTTACTTTGTGCTATCAAATCAAAGGCTAAAGCCTGTCTTTGACGTGGAAACTCACCATCATTTAACCCCAAAACAGCAATAACTTTAAAAGGAATACTACGCATGGGTAGCATGGAGCAAAAAGTCACCTGCCCAACCATAAACTGTTTACTCGTATCTCCTTGGCTAAAGTGATTATTTAAATATTCACTGGCAATAGCCAATTCTATTTTTTCATCTAAATTAGCATGTTGGCAATATTCAACAAAACTAGTAATAGCATTTTCAATAATAGCTAAAGTATTATCAATGGAGTTGTTTTCAGCAGACAAATTATTATTACGCGCGAAAAGTAACTCAAGTTGAGCCAATAAAAACTGTTGCCATTGCGATGGTGTTCTTGGTTGTGTTAACTGCTGGGTAAAATGTTGTAACTGTTCAATAAAAAGCATTAATTGACCGAGTAAAACAGCATCATCACCTTCGACATTGGCCAATAATAGTTGTTCTTGATAAATAGTGTCAGCATCAGCAAAGGCAAAACCACGTAACAGCCTTGATAAGCCTTGTTGCCAAGTAAAACTGTTATTGGCTTGTTCACCTAGAATTTGTTGCTTATGGGCCAAATCTAAGCCCCAATGAACACTTGCTTGCTCTAACCAAACACTAATTTTATCAATGCTTTCATCAACTAATAAAAACTTATTGGCGATCGCCTTTTGCCTGATAAAACCTAATAAGTGTGTTACTTGAAAGCGCGAGTCTGGCAAGGCGAGTAATTCTGTAAAAGTAGCTATTAAAGGATCACTGTCTTTGGCACTACGATCTGCAATAGAGCATGGCAGTGGCGGTAATTCATCGGGTATATTTTGCCAACCTCGGCTAAAAACGGCATTAACATACGGCGCATATTGTTCAATTTGCGGACACATCACCAAAATATCTTTAGGGGTAAGTGGCTGCTCGGTATTTTGAAGATCGTTAAATTGATGCAATAAATAATCATGAAGTGCCTGAACTTCACGTAAAGGGCTATGACAGCTTGTGATGGTAATGGAGTTATCTATCAGTGTTTTTGAAGTATGCCCGGTGGCATCTTCAAGGTTTAAAATATCATTTTGCAGCTGATGCAAAATATTAGTAGAGTCTTGCTTACAGGCTCCATTACCCCTTTCACTATCGGATTGAGCACCCGCTTTAACAAATAAATCAACATTAACAGTGCTATAGCCTTGTAACAATGACAGGAACTCTCTACCTTGCTGACCGAAATTAGCTAACAGTGAGTTACCAATAAATAAATGTTCATCATCAGCCCCAGCTGACCAATCAGATAATTTTTTATGAGCTTGCTTTTCACTGATAATATCGCCCCAGTAAGCATAACAAGGGTTTAAATGATAAAAATCAACATCAATGTGTTCACTTAAGGCATTAATAAAGTTTAGCCACATAGGCGGCATAGTATTGATAGCAAAAAAACTTAAACGTTTTGGCAATATGTTCGGCGTTTCGAGATTTTTTTTCTCTAGGTTTTCAATAGCTGAGTTTAATAATTCAACAGGGTTATATGGCTCTTGCTCTATTAATAGTTGCCATAATTTTCCTTGCCACTTAACTTCGGCAGATAAAGAATTGTCGAAATCATCTGCTAAGCTTTGTAAATTTCCATGTTGCCATGCATCTAGCCAATGGGGTCTAAATATTAAATATTGCTCATACAAGTCAGCTAATTGTGCGGCCAACTGATAACGCTTTAAAGCTGAAGAAGATTGCGCTTGCCAATATAGGGTCGCTGATGCAAAAACGTCATCTGACAGCACCTTCTCTGTAGCGAGCAAGGCATAAATCCGCCATGTAAGTACCTCTCTTGAATAAGGAGACTGCTCTAGTACATTTTCTCCGCCAGCTATTGTTCTTATTAGCTTCCATAGATACTGGGATGGTAACGCGTAACGCGAATTCATACTAATTCCACGTTCTTGTGCCACAGCCAAGTTTAACCAATGTTGCATGCCAGCATTTTGAACAATAATCACTTCTTGCTCAAAAACACCGACAGGTGATACTTGCGATATTTTATTAAGAAGTAACAACAAATTTTCCATTTTGTTGGCGGGATATAGATTGATCAAAAACTTGCCTTAATTAATGTTATTATTAATTTTATCCTGTAAATTTAAACATATGCACAACAATAACACTAGTTAAATCATAGAGAGCAATAAGAGTTATACTGAGCAAGAAAAGAAAACAAACAACGAGTTAATCCTATTTTGTCATCTGTTATCTGTCAGCCTAAGTTTTACTTAAACCTAAATCTAAATACGCAATAATGTAGCCATACTCTTTGTCTGTTAGCTTTTGTTTTTTATGCAGTTGCTCAGCACTTTCAGCGGTCCAAAACTGACCATTTGGAGGTTGAGGAATAGATAAATCATTTTTCAATAAAGATTCATCTAAAACTTTATGGCCTTGCTTTACCGCCTTTTTAGCACAGTAACTTAACACATATTCAACAGCATATTTATCTACAGAAGGCAGCCAAGTATATTCTGTAGCACAGGCAGTCTTATGCTCACCACTTAAAGTAACATAATGCAACTTACCTCGAGTGGCACATGAAGCAATAACCAATAATATCGGCAAAATAATATATAATCGCAATTTAATTCTTTCCTGAGGGTGAAATTACCTAACGCATCTATAAGCGACGCTTAACAGTCGACGGATATATGAAAGGAACAAAACACTGCTGAGTGTTTAGCATTTATTATTAAAACAATCAGTGAATGCATTAATTCTATTTATGTTTTGATTTAACATATTCATTTCGGCGAAACCGTAAAGCCGACCAATCCAAATCAACCGCGACTTGCCTCACGCCTCTAAAACCAATATCTTTAAGAGGCTCCCAACCTGTATCTCTATTAAAGTCACACGAATACTTTCTTCAAAGCTTGTAGGGGCATTCAAAACCGTAACTTTATTATGATCTTTTAGATTTTGTTTTTTCCAGATATCTTCCATATATATTTTTCCTGTTTATATCGTATTAATAAGTAGGATATTTTCGCTAGAAACTCAACTTTTATGTCTAATGGTTTATTAATATACAAACAAGATTGACCCAGCCTGTTAAGGCTTATTTGCAAAACTATATTTTAAGAAGAGAAACATCACATTTCGCATAATTAGCTACCGCATTTGCAGTTGAACCAATCAGTGCATTTAACCCTTTTTTAGAGTGAGTTCCAAGAATAATTAGGTCTGCACTCTTTTGCTCTGCAAGCGTGCAGATTTGCTCATAGGGCTTACCAAACTTAACTGTTACATCATCTTTTGGTATACCTAAAGATAAAGTTATTGAATCAATTTCTGGTGATACATTATTTTCCAACTCCTTTTGATAGTCTTTTGGAAATAACGTATGGGGAATAACATGTGTGACAAGAAGTTTAGCATTATGAAGTTGTGCAAGTTTTTTAGCTTTAGATAGTATTTCTTTACCTTCTTCACTTGCCTCTATTGCGCAAATAATAATTTCATACATATATCTGTCCTTTTAAATTTTCATGATTGATAAAATTATCATACCTAATAAAACTAAAGGGTAGAAAGCCGATAGTAAAAATTATATAACTAATGATATTGGCTCGTCACTCGGCATCTTTACTTGACGTATATACCATTGTGAAGTTGATAAAAAGCTTCAAATGGAAGCAGTCCATAAGTATTCATATTAAAGTAAATCTGTGAGTTCTATTTCGAAAATTTAAAATGCTTTAAAAACACATCATAAATAATTTTATCAACCTCGGTTCCATAACAACGCGTATGTTTAAATTCACCATTTTCTTCATAAACACTTGAGTTATAGATGATATATTTAATACTTCCTTTTCCTTGAACTCTTGCAGGATAATTATTTAAGTTTTCTAAATTTCCCAAACGCGTCAACATGTCAGATAGACAATGTTCATCCACTTGAAACTCTGAAACGTGATGACCGACATACTCTTCTTCGGTATAGCCTAATACTTCAAGCTCACATTTATTAGCATAAAGAATAATACCTTCTGCTGACACTGCATGGATACCAATTGAGGAGTTATGAATAAACTCTACAGGACTCTCAGTAAACATAGACCACCTAACATATGATTTAGACTCGGCACCTTTCTCTAACGAGTACGCCATAGTGAAATAGATAAAAGCTTTAAATGAGAATAGTTCATATACATTCATATTAAAGCTGTTGGCATTTATTTAGCCTAATTATTTTTTAGTATTCACGGTGTTGATGAACATAGCAAGTGTAAATTACGTAAATTTATCAATGACTATTGTTTTACATAACGTGTAACAAGCCATGAGCCAAGCAAAGGAATAAGCAGTAAACAAACAGGTTGCCCAAATAATTTATACAGCGCCCATACTTCAGTATTCGCGATTTGGTTAACAATATAGCCAACTATTGCTAACACGATAAAAAGAGATATGATCATAAAGTTAAAGCTACACCAAGTTTTATTGGCTAAATGTAACCTGTTACCCAAAAACACGTAGGATAACCCTTTGTTTTGAATAAATGTTATTGTAATAAAAAGTACCGAAATGACACTCCAGAAAATTGTTGGTAGTAAGCCAAAATCACTAACTATATTTGATAAATCAAGCTATTCACTCAAAAGCGCAACGAAAATTAATGAAATAGATATTGAAAGTAGATATCGCCAGTATATACCCCACACTTCCCTTTTCTCCTTTGCATTCAAACTAGAAAATTTAATATAAAACATAACATCCATTTAAGTGGCTAATTGTTTACTTAAAGACGAAACAAGATGGTACCTAACAAACCAACAGCTTGTTAAGTTTAAAACGTATAGCTAAAATATTGAGGAAAGAAAACAGTAAACTGTTTTTGTCCTTATTTATTAGCTTGTTATATTTCAACTCTATCACCATGGCTTGGAGGAGTCGAGGTTACTGTAAAGACCAAATCACTCTCGTGTTGATTGCTTAATTGGTGTTTTGAACCTGCCGGAATGTGAACCCCTTGGTTAGGTTTTATAGTGAACGTTTTACCCTCGAGTTCCATACTTGCTACACCTGATAATATAAAAAAGAATTGCTCAGCTTTAGTATGAAAATGACGTGCCTCTGAGCAACCAGAAGGAACTCTTTCTTGGATTACACTTAAATTTTCAGATTTTACAAGATGCCAACCATCACATTGGTTGCCCCAAGTGTAATGTTCAGCTGATTGATTGCTAATAACTGCCAAAAATGCTCCTTGAAATATAACGCCTCTTTAAGAGGCAAATAATATGTTGGCTAAAATAAGCTATGCAGGAGCAAAAGCCAACTGTTATTTGTCCTGTTTCAACGACTTGTTAGTTGCTACTTTTGCACAGTATTTCGCGTTTTTTGGTATAAAATTTCGGTTTCTCTTCGTTAGCAGTAACACCAAAAGTGTCTTTACCAACACCATGTTTATAATACAGCTGTAGTGAACGTATAGCTGGGCAAACATTTAATTTAGCTGCTTTCTCCAAGCATGACCACGCTACGGCAATATCTGATTTAACAGGACATTCTGTGGCGCTAGCAAGAAATACGCTAAAGCTAATATTCATAATTAGAAATTAGCTTTAGCCAGCAAATAACCCTGTTAATTTGCTGCTTTGGAGCCTCGGGCTTGATGAAGCTTTTTATAGCTTTCAATGAGTCTAAGGTGTTTATCTAAACCTTCTAACTTCATACTGGTTTTTGTTAAACCAAAAAACTTTACTTGTCCAAATACCGAGCCAACTACATTTTCCATTGTTTCCTTACCAAACATTCTATTAAAGTTATGAATAAAATGCTCAAGCGCTAAGTCTTCATCTAGGGTAATCTCAAGTACAGCGTGAACTGCTTGATAGAACAAGCCTCGCTCCACGGTATTATCGTTGTATTGTAAGAATTCACCCACCAATTCAATCGCATTTTCTAGTTCGCCTAAAGCAAGGCAGATCAAAATTTTCAGCTCTAAAATGGTTAATTGTCCCCACACGGTATTTTCATCGAACTCAATTCCAATTAAAGTGCGAATATCAATATAGTTATCTTGTTGACTTTCTTCTAAGCGCTCAAATAAGTCAGCTAAAGCATCATCACTTAAGGCATGAAGGTTCAAGATGTCTTCACGATAATCAAGGGCTTTGTTGGTGTTATCCCAGATCAAATCCTCAACAGGGTACACTTCTGAATAGTCAGGGACTAAGATACGACATGCAGTGGCGCCAAGCTGATCATAAACGGCTACATAAGCCTCTTTACCTAGCTCATTTAAGATTGCGAATAACCCTTCACACTCTTGTTCATTAGTGCCAGAAAAGTCCCATTCATTAAATTGATAATCATGCTTGGCACTAAAGAAACGCCAAGAAATAACCCCAGTTGAATCGATAAAATGTTCAACAAAGTTCTCGGGCTCTGAAACCGCCATGCTATTAAATGTTGGTTTGGGGACATCATTTAACCCTTCAAAGCTACGTCCTTGCAATAACTCAGTCAAGCTGCGCTCAAGCGCGACTTCAAAGCTAGGATGGGCACCAAATGAGGCAAACACCCCTCCCGTTCTTGGATTCATGAGTGTCACACACATCACTGGGAATTGGCCACCTAATGAAGCATCTTTAACCACTACTGGAAAACCTTGCTCTTCTAGACCTTTAATACCTGCGACTATACTTGGATATTTTTCTAATACCTGCGCTGGAACATCTGGCAAGACAATTTCATCTTCGATTATTTGTCTTTTTACTGCTCGTTCAAAAATTTCAGATAAACACTGAACCTTAGCTTCATAGAGATTATTACCGGCACTCATGCCATTACTTAAAAATAAGTTCTCAACCAAGTTCGAGGGAAAATACACGGTTTCGCCATCTGAATGACGCTGATAAGGAATAGCGCATATGCCACGCTCCTTATTACCAGAGTTTGTATCTATAAGATTTGAGCCGCGAAGTTCATCTTCTGGGTTGTAAATTTCTAAGCAATACTCATCCAAAATGCCCACTGGCAGTGCGTCATTGGCTTCAAGTTTAAACCACTTCTCATTCGGGTAATGAACAAAATCACTGTTGGCAATCTCTTCGCCGAAAAACTGATCGTTATAGAAAAAATTACAGTTTAGACGTTCAATGAATTCTCCCAGAGCCGAACAAAGTGCACTCTCTTTGGTTGAGCCTTTACCATTGGTAAAGCACATTGGTGATGCCGCATCGCGAATATGTAGTGACCAAACATTTGGCACAATATTGCGCCATGAAGATATTTCTATTTTCATGCCTAGCTCAGACAAGAGCTCCGTCATATTTGATATGGTTTGTTCAAGCGGCAAGTCTTTACCTAAGATATAAGTACTGCTCGCCCCTTCAGGCTGTGCCATAAGCATGGCTTGTGAATCGTCGTCAAGGCTTTCAACTGCTTCAACTTTAAACTCTGGTCCTGTTTGAACTACTTTTTTCACTGTACAACGATCAATTGAGCGTAAAATCCCCTGTCTGTCTCTATCTGAAATGTTATCTGGCAATTCCACCTGAATTTGAAAGATTTGGTTATAACGGTTTTCTGGGTCAACAATATTATTTTGTGATAAGCGAATATTTTCCGTTGGGATATCACGAGAATTACAATATACCTTTACAAAATACGCAGCACACATCGCCGACGAAGCTAAGAAGTAATCAAACGGGCCAGGCGCAGAGCCATCACCTTTGTAGCGAATAGGTTGATCGGCAATAACAGTAAAATCATCAAACTTGGCTTCAAGTCTGAGGTTGTCGAGAAAATTTACTTTGATTTCCATTAAATTGTTTCCACACTTGTGCGCTAAAATCCAAAACACCATAAACTTAAGTTTTAGTGGCGGTCTATCAGCGAATTGCTATAAATTAGGGGTATTATCTGTTTTTTCACAGCAATAGTCTTGGATTAATTAAACAAAATAATCAGGGAGACATTTTAATGGTGAAATGGAAAACAACGAGATCTTAAATATTAGCTAACGTTCAGCACATAGTCCGACTTTAAAACTCTTGTTAGTACGCTACCCGTTCAGCCACTTTATTACTTTGAATGCTGTGACTTCTATGATTGCTGCTATTGTACCTCCAGTTAATTGTACAATAGGCCACATAGAGGCACCTCCACCTTGGTACGGCACAAAATACTAGGTATTTAATAGAGCTCCAAAAAAAAAGACCGCGGCAAAAATCAAGATAATATAATTGCATATCTATGATTAACATAAGTAGCAACAAGACCACCTGTAAACATAGAGCCACCTATTAAAATACTCCATGAGAGCATTTTGCTTCCTTGCGTACTAACGCCTCATTCAGGGGAAAATAATGGTTGGCTAAAATAACCGACGAAGGAGCATAAACCAACAGTATTTTGTTCTTGTTTAACAGCTTATTAGTTGCTTTTTTTACAAAATCCTTCTTTAGTATTGTCGTGAATCATATGCCCAATGTAAAAGAGCTTGCCTCTGTTTTTGTCTACAGCCAAAATTGTACTTTTCACAATACTTTTTAACTGCCGACTCATGACGCTTGAATGCTCTCCATCTTTTTATCTGGCGAGTATCATCTTCAGTTCTTCGTCCCATATAGTAACGGCAATACCATTGAAACCAACCTCGTGGATCCTGCGGATGAATCCAACCTTTTTGTTGCCATTCCTTTAAGCTTTGCGAGGCATCTACAGAAAAATAATTAAGGCTTATGTCTTTTTTCTGAGAGCTTAATTTAGCTTTCTCAAACCAGTCTTTGGGGTACTCATCTTGGCAATCAGTCATGTATTTACCACCAAAAACACCCAATTCAAGCATTTCTTTTGGAGTTAACTCAGGTAAAAATTCAGGAGAAAAATTTCTTCCCTGTGGCTCGTATAATAAGTATTCATAGTACTTTTGCATTGTATCGTTAACAGTAACTTTTTTCATATATGGTTCAACAGCATCATTTCGCCAGGGTGAGGATCCATATAAAAAGAATGTTCGATGTATTCATTTGGATACTTCCTAAAATGGTGACGTAACATAGTCAGAGGTACAATAAGTGGTAATACTCCAAGACGATAATTTGTAATCATCTCAGATAACTCTTCTTTATCGTCTGTATTCAGATGTTTTTTTAAATATCCCTGAATATGCTGCATTGTATTTACATGGTTTTTACGAGTAGCGATTGTTTTCAATAAGCTCATCATCTCTGCCAAATAGCGTTCAATCAAGGTATCTAAGTTTAACTCTTCATGGGTAGCTATTAATCCCCCTAACTCTTTGGCTTTTTGCTGGTTATGACTCATAAAGATGTATTTATGACGAGCATGAAAGTTCTGTAAAGCACCTAAGCTACAACCTTGCTCTTGTAGGTTTAGCCAGCGACTATAAATATAAACACGTTGAATGAAGTTTTCTCTTAAATGGGGATCTTGTAGTCTTCCTTCCTCTTCGATAGGCAAATGAGGGAAGTTATTCATTAACCCCTTAGCAAATAAACCTACGCCGGTTCGATTAGGAGCGCCTTTACTGTATACTTTTACACGCGCCATACCGCAACTAGGAGAGTCCTTTTTCAGAATGTAACCACAAAGTGAGCGCTGCCATTCTCGCTTCGGTTTTGCCACAGCCTCTAATTGCTCTGTCACATCCCATTCTGGAGTTTTGACCCCAACACATTTAATATCACTTCCTTCTTTCAATAAGCGAATAGGCTCCCTAGGTGTCCCTAAACCTGCTTCAACTTCAGGGCAAAAAGGAACAAAAGAAAAGTATTGTGTTAACACCCCCAAAATGTACGAATTTTTCTTATGGCCTCCATCAAAGCGTACCTTTTCTCCCAAAAGGCAACTACTAATGCCGAGCTTTATTTTAAAGTAATCATCCTTTTCCATTATTAGATACACCTCGGTGCTAATTTTTTGCGCGTCATATAGATAGCAACTAACGCCGCAATAAGCGCCGAATAATTGTTGGCTATAATGTGAAACGAAGTGGAACCCAGCCAACAGTTATGAGTCCGACTTTAAAACCTTATTAGGCATCTTTGCTAATTACCTCGTGACCATATGAGTTGTCTATGGAGCACAGCCAATTGCCACCAGATGTTTTATTAAACACGTAAGTTGCTTTACGTTCAATGACTGGCAAGTTAGGTGCAGACAACACCGTGTTAGCAAGCACCAAAGCAGTATCACCTGATTCTAAAATTTCTATACCGTTTTGGTTAACCCGTAATCCATTTTTAAAATACTGAGCGATATTTTCAAATGCATTACGAACTGCCATTTTACCTACAGCATTATTACCAGGTTCAATAACCAAGATGGCATCCTCAGTGTAGATACCCAAAAGTGTGTCAAAATCTTCAGCAACAATAGCTAGATCTGCTTGTTCGATTAACCCTTCTATCGGGTGCTGATTCATCCTGTTGATACTCCTTGATGCCTCACGCCCTGTTAATGGGCAAAATATAGTTGGCTAAAATGTTGAGGAACGAAAACAACCAACTGTTTTTTGTCCTTATTAATTAGCTTGTTAGGTGTGCCGAATTCATATACTAAGTGCGACACCCTATTTAATAAAAACGATGAACTGCTATATCCTTAGTTTTTTGCTCCCGCCAAGAAGTAAAACACTATGAAATACAAGCAGCTCACCGAGGGTGATAG